>OATB01000013.1_pt1 | contig 257110 bp, 234 predicted proteins | sample 1494941 | NCBI WGS metagenome assembly OATB01 (sample SAMEA2579931, study PRJEB22360) | human gut metagenome | reverse complement strand
TTCCAAAGCATAACCGCCAAGGGCATCCACGGGGGGGCCTGCCATTAACATACCCGCTAAAAACATTGACATTCCTCTGTGTACCAATTTCTTTTTCCACATCTTTATACCTCCTGCATATCGCAGATTCCATCCGCGATAATCCCTTAAGTTTGAAATTTCCTTTCAAACTTTCTCCCTTTCTACATTGATACAGGCTCTAGATGGCACTAGAACAAAAAAACCAAACCTTAAGCATAAAATATATATTATGTTTGCTTAAGATTTGGTTTTGCCTGCATTACCAGTAACAATCCACTGTTTATGCAATTATAAAATCCATATTACTAAAGTCATCTGCTATTTACACAGTATTTTGAACTCATCAGCCACAAACTGTACCTTTGGACCTATTATAACCTGGACACTTGTTTTACCCGGTCTGATAACTCCTGCAACACCTGCAGATTTAATTTTCTTTTCATTTACCAATGTATAATCTTTAATCTCCAGCCTTAACCTTGTAATACAGTTATCAATACTGGTTATGTTTTCTTTGCCGCCAAGACCTTCCAGGACAATTTTAGCTACCTGGGTAAAATCATTATTGGAAAGTTTAACCTCTGCTTCATCCACATCATCATCCTCACGGCCCGGAGTTTTTAAGTTGAATTTCTTAATTACAAAACGGAATATTACGTAATAGATCACGCCTACCACTAAACCAATGGGAATGATCAGCCAGGGATTTTCAGCCATTGGAGCTTTGATGCTCAATAACCAGTCTACGAACCCGCCGCTGAACCAGAAACCGGAACGTACAGGGAGCATTGCTACTACCAGCATACAAATACCTGCTAAAAGTGCATGAACAAGATATAAGCCTGGTGCAAGGAACATGAATGCAAATTCCAGAGGTTCTGTTACACCGGTGAAGAATGCACAGAGTGCTGCTGCGAACAGTAAGCCGTATGCAGTTTTCTTTTTACTTGGTTTCGCTGTATGATACATAGCCAGCGCTGCTGCCGGAAGACCGAACATCATGAATGGGAAGAAACCTGACATATACATACCGGTCTGTCCGTATACAGCTCCGTCAACGGTTCCCCAAAACTTGAATAAATCATTAATTCCTGCAACGTCAAACCAGAATACGGAGTTCAACGCATGGTGCAGTCCAAATGGAATTAAAAGCCTGTTAAAGAATCCATAGATACCGGCTCCAATCGGTCCCAGTCCCAGGATAGATTCGCCAAATGCTACCAATCCGGAGTAAACGATCGGCCATATAAAGAACAGTACTAAACATGCAACCAATGAGATTACCGCCGTAACAATGGATACACACCGTTTTCCACTGAAGAATGCTAATGCGTCCGGTAACTTTGTATTTTTAAATCTATTGTAGCAGGACGCTCCAATCAAACCGCACAAAATACCAATTGCCTGGTTATTAATCTTGCCAAACGCAGGATTTACGGCTGCAACGTCTATACCGCTGAGTACTGCTACAACTCCCGGAGACAGAATCATCTGAACCATCAACCAGGATACGATGCCGGCAAGTGCTGCCGTACCATCATTATCATCCGCCATACCAAGCGCAACACCAATGGCAAACAAGATTGCCATATTGTCAATCAGTGCACCTCCCGCTTTCACCAGAAAGAATGCAATTACATTTGGATCTCCCTGTCCTGACATAACTGCCGGACTGATCCAATAACCGATACCCATCAGGATACCCGCTGCCGGCAGACATGCTACCGGAAGCATTAATGATTTGCCTAACCTTTGCAAATACTTCATCATAACTTTAAATCTCCTTTCTCTCGCCTTTTCAGACATTTTTTATCTGATCTTGCTCTCCCGCAAGTTCAAATCCACACTATAGCAATAATTGCCTAAGACCCTCAGCTGCTGCATCTTCATCTGCCCCATCAAAGCGAAACAGAATCTGATTTCCATGTTTTGCCCCCAGTCCCATCAGTTCCAGAAGGCTTTTGCAGTCCGCTTTTTTATTCCCACACAGTGCCTCAATCTTACATTCATATTTTCTCGCTTCCATAAAGACCCTGGATGCGGGCCTTGCATGTAATCCCAGTAAATCTATGATTTCATATTCGAACTCCCTCATATGTATTACCTACAGCTCAATAATTGGATCCAATTCATTTACATACATGTCCGTATGGCATTCCATATTCGGATAATCGGATGCATTGCAGATAATCACTGGAGTAATTACTTCGTACCCATCTTCAATTATGGCTTCTATGTCAAATTCCAAAAGAAGATCACCGGCTTTTACCCTGTCTCCCTGCTTCACATGTGCTTTGTAATGCACTCCTTTTAAATTTACCGTATCCAGTCCTACATGGACTATGAGCTCTACTCCTGAATCGGTTGTGATGCTCACCGCATGAAGGGTCTGGAACAGAACTGTGACTTCTCCGCTGACCGGTGCCACAACCCGCCCTTTCTCAGGAATAATAGCAACCCCTTTTCCCAGAATTTCCTGACTGAAGGTAGGGTCATTTACTTCGCTTAGCGGAACAGCCTTCCCTTCTACAGGCGCCAAAATCTTCTCTTTGGAACCAAACATTTTTTTTATTGATCCAAACATATGTATTCTCCTCTCTTGTCACATTCTCATTCTCTTAATATGTACAGCCAGATAAGCGGTTTCTTCTTCCGTTACATCGTGGCGATATACCTCTTTGATGTACTCCTTTATCTTTAAACTGCATGCATATTCTTCCGGATACAGCTGCAGAATCAAACGGTTAAATTCACTGTTTTCGCTGTTTAACAGCTCTTTTGCTATAATTCTTTGTGCCAGAAATCTCAGATGTGTTACAAACCGCTGATAATTCAGGGACATTTCATCCAGATTCATTCCAAAAAACTCCTGTACAATTTTCACAACATTTTGTATCAGATTCGTAATATCAATCGTATCCCTCATACCGGTATTAAATTCTGCATTTACGATGTGCAGGGCAATAAATCCTGCCTCATCTACGGGTAGTGTTACTCCGATCCACCTTTCAATTAATGCAATTGCATATTCTCCTATGAGGTATTCCTCTTTATAAAATGCCTTCACCTCGTGCAATAACGGATTTGTAAATGTCATATTTTCATTCAGACGCTCTATTGCGAAATTAATATGGTCAGTAAGGGTAATGTAGATATTCTGGTTTAGCCTTCTGTTCAACACACTCTTTGCATATGTGATAATCTCCACAGATGCCTGAATGTGCTTCAGCGGCATGTTTTCCAAAAGCTGTTTGAACTTATCCACGGTATTCTGACTGTCCATACGGAATATTTTTTCGATTCTCTTCTCCTGAATCTCCTTACCGGGTTTTGTATTGAATCCAATTCCCCGTCCCATCACAATAATCTCTTTCCCATCGTCTTCCAGAGCGCTGACAATATTATTGTTAATAATTTTATCTATTTTCATAATTCAATTCACCCCAGAAATAAAAAAAACCAATTTTGTAGTAAGAAAACATAAATTTTTCTTACGTTCAAAATTGGTTTTGCCTGCCTGCCAGTAACAATCCATATGTATTTAATTCGTTTTTAATATAACAAATATACCAAAAATTGTCAACCAAAAATTTAGATTTTTTTTAGAAGTTTAGAATTATGTAATATTTCATATGAGTTTTTACCACAATTACCACTTAATCGACTAAATTAAACAGGCATATTGCATGTAAGTATGCAATATGCCCAATTTCAGATTCAGCATTATTTTATTCACACTGTTTTCTGATAACCAATACATCTCTGCCCCTGATTTTACAGTTACCGGACAGCACTTCTTCCTTCAGCAGGTTCTTATAATTTTGTGTCCCCAGGTTTACCCATCCCGTATCCACACTATGATTGATTATAAACGTTACATCACCGTCTTTTCCGGTTCTTGTGGATAATTCTATTTCCCCGTGGGTTTCAAACAGCGGCTCAAGTCCCTGTTCCTTACAGATACAGCCTACAAAATCTGACAAAAATGCATCATCCGGCTCGCAGCCCAGATAATAAGCTTTCCCACTTCCCAGTTCATTTACAGTAACACAGGGCACTCCTTTGTAGAAATCCTCTCCATATACCGCCAGTGTTTTTGCGGTAGTGGGGCGGATAACATCACATAAAAATCCGGAAGTGTATTTCTCACGAAGTGGAAGATTATTTACATTTACCAGTATAGAATTATGCTCATCTGGGAACATTGCATCTGTTTCTTCCACCCATAGCCCCAGCGTCCCGGACAGTTCCCCCGGCGCCGCGCCAAAGATACACCTGTCATTTTCATCAGCCACACCGGTCATATAGGTTGCCAGGAAGGTCCCTCCCTCTGCCGTAAACTTTTCAATTTTTTCAGCCACTCCGGGCTTCATCATATACAGCAAAGGTGCCACTACAATTTTATATTTACTTAAATCTGCAGTTACCTTAATGATGTCCACAGGAATATTTTTCTCATAGAATGCTTTGTAATATTTATGCACCTGTGCCAGATAATCCATATCCTGTGTAGGACCGCTGGACAGTTCTAACGCCCACCAGCTGTCCCAGTCAAACAGAAATGCTGCTTTTGCCTCCACTTTTCCTTCCAGAAATGAATCCCCCAGCTTCTGCAATTCCGCCCCCAGCTGTGCTATTTCACGATAAATTCTGGTGTCGTCGCTTCCTGCATGGGAAATAACCGCTCCATGAAACTTTTCCTGTCCTCCCACAGACTGACGCATCTGGAAGAACAGGCAGGCATCCGCCCCTCTGGCAATCCCCTGATATGCTATGGTCCGCACTTCTCCCGGCCTTTTCAGTTTGTTATATGGCTGCCAGTTCTGCTGATTAGGTGACTGCTCCGCAATAATATAGGACTCTCCGTCCTTTAAAGCACGCATAATATCGTGTTTCAGTGCCGGCAGGCTTCTGTCATCCCTTGGTCCCGGATAATTATCCCATCCCGCCGCATCCATCTGCTCTACCATCTTAAACTGATTTAACTTTTTAATGAATCCCGAAATATTACTGAATACCGGAAGATCCGGGGTAGATTTTTTCAAAATGCCTGCTTCGTTCAAATAACACTCCAGCGTAGAATCCGTAACAAATCTCATATAGTCCAGCTGAATCGCCGGATTGAAACGATAATCGTCATTTAATTCCGTTGGCAGCATAATCTCATCAAAATCATACACAATGCGTCCCCAAAAAGCCGTATTCCATTTTTCGTTTAATTCAGCGATGGTTTTGTACCGTTTCTCTAACCAGATCCGAAACTTCTTCTGACAATTTTCGCAATAACAATATGTACCATATTCATTTGCCACATGCCATCCCACCAGGCCCGGATAAGTATGATAACGCTCTGCCATCTCAGCTGCCATTGCCGCAGCCCTCTCCCGGTACTTTTCACTGTTCACGCAGAAGAACACACGCATACCATGGGTTCTCTTCCTCCCTGCGATATCCACAGGCAGCACTTCCGGATAATTTTTGGAAAGCCATGCAGGCTGTGCCGTAGTTGGCGTCGCCATAATGACATATATTTTGTTTTCCCACAACTTTTGTAATATCTTATCTAACCATTCGAAATGGTATTCACCTTCCCTGGGCTCGATTTTAGCCCATGCAAACACCGGTAATGTCACAAGATTAATTCCAGCTTTCTTAAATAATTGCATATCTTGTTCTATGGTGGCATCATCCCACTGCTCAGGATTATAATCGCCGCCATACAATACAAATGGTGTTTTTTTACTATGCATAATAATTACTTCTCCTTTATTCTCTTTGAATATTACCACGAACTGCCTGCTGCCAGCCGCACAAATTCCCGAGAATCTGGCGGCACACCATGCGGTATCCGGTATTCAAATCAGAACAGGATTACTCACTGATACGCTTAACGCTGCCGCGGGCTACCAGTCTGGTGCCCACTTCCATTTTCACAACCCCCTCCGTATTTTCACTGATCTTCTCTACGATGAGATTCACAGCCGATACCCCTATCTTATGCTTCGGTATCTGAATCGTCGTAAGGGGAGGGTCTAACATTTCGGAAAGTGTCATATTATCAAAACCGACTATGGAAATGTCTTCCGGAATTTTATATCCTAATTCACGAAATACACGCATGGCGCATATGGCTACAATATCATTGTCTGCAAAAAATGCTCCCGGCAGATCTTTCTGTTCTTCCAGCTTATGCTTTAACTCGCCATAGACAGCCTCTCCGCCGTCTGTGGCAATCCAGATGATGTCCCGTTCGTTTAAAGGCAATCCGCATTTTTCCACCGCTCTTTTAAACCCATAATAGCGTTCCGTGAAATTGTTAGCGTTTTGGCTTACATGCAAGTAACCTATTCTTTTATGTCCCATTTTGGCAAGATGCTCAACTACCTGATAGACACCCTGCTCATTATTTATAGTTACACAATCAAATTTACGGTGCTCCATATAGTTATCTACCATAACTACCGGAACCTTTAAATCTGTAAAAATCTTAATCTGTTCCTCTGCCATCTCCGTTGCCAGAACCAGCACGCCTTCTATGTCCTGTTTCCTGATCTTCTCAGCCTCTTCCAGTATAGTGTCTTTATCTGTGTAAGATATCATCAGATTGTATCCTTTGATCTTAATCTGACTTTCCACTCCTTCGATAATTTCAGAAAAAAGCTGGGAAAAATAAGGGGTGCTTGCAGGAGCTATCCCATGTTTGCGGTAAACCAGGAAAAGAATATTCTTTTTCTCCTGAGACTGCGTCACAAGCAGCTCCTCATATCCCATTTCTTTCACTGCCTTACGCACTTTATTTCTTGTCGCCTCGCTGATTCCAGGTCTGTTATTCAACACCAGTGATACCGTAGAGGGCGACAAATTCAACATACTTGCCAAATCTTTCACTTTTATCCCCATCATATACCATCCTTTATTCCCGCAGACAGCGAGCCTGGCAGACATGCTTGCATGTCTATTTGGCGACTGCTGCGAGGTTTTTAATTTTTGGATTATAAATTTTACTAAATATTTATTAAATCTTTATTTAGTTTTATATTATCACTGGTGTTTACTACTTGTCAATGTAAATAACTCACGTTATTTTACAGAGCCTACCATTCCTTCTACAAATGCATTCTGCAACAGGAAGAATACCAAAATTGTAGGAATCGTTGAAATAATGATTCCCACCATTACCATACCGTAATCCGGTGTAAATCCCGCTGCCAGATTAGATACTGTAAGTGGCAGGGTGAACTTGGAATTGCTCTGCAGCGCAATCAGCGGCCACATATAATTATTCCAGCTTGCCATGAAAGAAAAGATTCCCGCTGCCGCATAGGTGGACTTCATCATAGGCATGAAAATTCTTATAAATATTTGTAATTCATTTAGTCCGTCCACTCTGGCAGCCTGAATCGTTTCCTGAGGAAAAGCATGAGTGTTCTGTTTAAAAAAGAAGATCAAAAACGGTGCACCTATCGCCGGAAGAATGATCGCCCAGTAGCTGTTTAAAAGTTTCATGTCCGAAAACATTCTAAACATGGGAATAATTTTTGCTGCAAAAGGAACCATCATGGAAGCTATCAGTACCATGAATAAAATATCTTTTCCTCTGCTGGGATAGATGACAAATGCATACCCGGCAAGAGAACAGATCACCAGGGATATGACTACAATAACTACCGCCAGTATCGTGGAATTCAAGAATGCGCCCCACAGATCGGCTGTCTCAAATGCATTTTTTACATTTTTCATCAGGGAAGAACCAAAAGACAGTTTCCCCATAGTAATATCTTTGGAATCATTTGTGGCACTTACAAGCATCCAGTAAAAAGGGAAGATGGAGATAAGCGATACAATGATTAAAAACAAATGTTTGAAAATTCCGCCTGCTTTATTCATCCTTATTACCCGTTATTCCTTTCTGCACAATCGTCAGTATAATGACTAATACTAAAACTACATATGAGATTGCCGCTGAATATCCATAACTTGGAACATAATTAAACGAAAGGTCGTAAATGTACTGTGAAATCGTCCTGGTTGCGTTACCCGGACCGCCGCCGGTCAGATTGACCACCTCGTCAAAGAGCTGCAGCGTGGTATTTAGCGCCATGATACTGGTGAGAAATACGATTGGTTTCAAAAGCGGAACTGTAATTTTGAAAAAGGACTGGAAAAAACTGCATCCATCCATTTTCGCTGCTTCATATACAGACTTATCAATATTTTGAAGGGCTGATAAATAAAAGATCATATAATATCCGGTATATCTCCAGATCAGCGCTATGATAATTACTGCTTTTGCCCATCCAGCATCCAGGACAAAAGGAATTGCTTTGTCCACAATATTTAGTTTTAACAATACCTGGTTTACAATCCCGTCAACTGCAAATAAATTCTTAAATAAAATCGAATAAGATACCAGAGATGTTACACATGGAAGAAAAATACAGGTCCTGTAAAAGCCTCTCATTTTCATCTTCGGGTCATTGAGCAGTACGGCGATTACCAGCGCCGCCAGCAGCATAACAGGAAGCTGTACTACTGCATAGAGCAGCGTATTTCCCATTGTCGTCACAAACGTGGCATCCTTAAACATTCTGATATAATTTGCAAATCCTGCAAAATGAAGCCCTGCCCCCTTTCCCGTTTTCAGGGAAAGGATAAATGCCTGGATCATTGGTACATAACTGAAAATCAAAACCAGCGCGGCTGCTATCGCTACCATGGACCACCCTGTCAGGCGGTATTTTTTCTTGCCTTTTGTTTCCATTCTTTTCTCCTCTTTGCTAATCGCCAGAGCGTGTTATTAATGAATTGATCTTGATGTTACTGGATCGATTGGTTAAACTGATCAGCTGCATTTTTCAGGCAGTCCTCCAGATTGCCTCCCGCCAGGTATTCCGGTGTCACTGCAAGGAGTGCAGCCTGCGCTTCTGCAGAGAATGCTCCTGTATCAACAGCCGGAATATCTTTTAACCATGATGCCAGATCCGCATTTAATTTTTGTCCGCCGTAGAATTCAGACGGTTCAGAATAAGCTTCTACACTTTCAGCCGGGAGATACGTTCCCATAATATTGCTGGATTTTAACAGAGTATTGTATAATTCTGTACTTCCTGCAAATGTCTTAGCCAGGAAATCTGCTGCTTTTTCCGCATTTTTTGCATTTTTAAGTACGTACCAGCTGGAACCGCCCTGATTGGATTTATTGGTTGCACCTTCTGCACTTAATTTCGGAACTGGCGCTACCGCCCATTTTCCGCTTTGGTCTTCTGCTGCCATGATGGTGGAGGAAATCCAGGAGCCCCGGAGTACACAAGCTACATCACCGCCATTGATAGCTCCGGCAAATTCTGTCCAGTCACTGACAACCTTACAGTAATCAGATTCATTCAATGTCTTGAAAATCTCAAAGCTTTCTTTTAAAGCAGCATTATCCGTAAAGTCTGCATTACCATCTGCATCCGTGAACCATTTCCCAGCAGACTGCATCATGATCTGAAATTCTGCTATGTCATTTGGATTATATGTCTGCAGCATATGTCCCTTTTCCTTTAACTTTTCCCCCATAGCCAGATATTCGTCCCAGGTCAGATCCTGCATATCTTCCTTGGTATAACCTGCTTCTTCTATATAATCTGTGCGGTAAAAGAGTCCCGCCACACCTGTGTCAAAGGGAACTCCATATCCTACCCCATCATAAGAAACGGCTGCTTTTTTATAACTTGCAAAATCATCATAATTAATGACATCATCCATGGGCAAAAATGCATCCGGATAAGACATAAGATATCCCTGTGCCGCAAGATCGCTGATAATTACAATATCAGGAAGATCATCTGTTACTCCGGACGCTAATACAGTATGTATTTTCTGGAGACAGTCGGCCTTTGACATTTCTACAAAATTAATATTTGCCCCGTCATAAAGTTTATCTGCTTCTTCCAGTGCTTTGCCGTTAAATGCCTTGTCCCACGCCCAGACCGTAAGCTCAGCCTCTTCACCGGAAGCCGTATCTTCCGCTTTGCTCTCATCCGCATTTCCGTCTTCTGCTTTACCATCCGTTTCTTTTCCATCTGTTGCTGTCTGGCTTGATTCCGTACCCTTATCTCCTGAAGTTTCAGCCGGTTTATCGGAACTGCCGCAGCCAGCGATCATGGATGCTGTTAATGTTACTGCTAATAATGTTGCTGCTAAACGTTTTTTCATTTTAAAATCCTCCTTTAAATAAATGTCTCTAATGTTCTATTAAAGATTTTATATTTATTTATAAATTCTTTAATAGAATAGTAGTACTATTTTTCCTAAAAGTCAATAACATTTTTTGTAATTTTCTTTTATATTATACATTTTAGTCTATCTGCACTATATAGCCTCCTCTGATTTAGATATATTTCACAGCATTTCTTTGTTTTTACTCCTGTTTATTCCCATAAATTTTATATAAATATTTATGTTTATTTTATAAATAATCGTAAATATATTTATGTTTCTAATATTTAATGTAAAAAAATACAGATATGCCCCAATGTGCTATCTGTATTCTTCCCTTTTATATATTTTTCAAAACAACTTATCGATGTGACAGGTGATAGATATCGCTTCTTCTATTCTCAAGAGTAGACACCTGGCTACGCACAGAACGTAGATACTCCAAATCAATTTCTGCCGTTATCACAGCATTTTTGTCTGACGACATTGCAATTACATTTCCCCATGGATCAATGATCATCGATTTTCCGTATGCCTGATAGCTGGGCTTCATCCCAATCTGCCCAGGTGCGATTACATAACAGCCGTTTTCAATTGCCCGGGCTCTTAAAAGAACTTCCCAATGATCCTTTCCGGTGTTTACCGTAAAATTGGCAGGTGTGATAAAGATTTGTGCTCCCTGCAAAGCCATCATCCGAAACAATTCACAGAATCTCAGATCATAACAGATAGATAGCCCCAAGTGGCCCACCTCTCCCGTATCCACCGTCACGATTTTATTCCCCGGACAATTTATGTCGGATTCCCGAACCGCAGGCCCTTCCGTAATAGAAACATCAAATGGATGAAGTTTACGGTATCTTGCTGCCAACTCTCCCTCAGGATTTATTATAATCGTTGTATTATAGGGGCGTCTGTCACTAGTATCTTCGTTTTTCTCATAGATACTTCCACAGTGCAGCCACACACCGTACTTTTTTGCCTGCTCTGCAAATACTTTGAAAGTATGGCCTTCCGGTATGGACTCTGCAAACTTTTCACACTCCGGCCCGATATAATTAACAGTCTCCGGCATGGCAATCAACCGGGCACCACGTTCTGCTGCTTCTCTGATCCCTTCAACCACGTTGATAAGATTTTCTTCTACATTACTCTTTGTATCCAATTGGATTGCTGCTGCTATGAATTTATTCATTGTGTTGTGTACCTCCATTTGGGTAGACTTTATGATTTAATTAAACGAACTTTTCTGGAAGTATGCTGCTTTTTTTGCCTAATTTCTTCTCTTCCATTTTTACTCTTCTCTCTAATTTTTTAATATCTTCATCAGGTGGCAGATTTTCAGGTTTAATTCCTCTTTTTCCCAGCATATCTCTTACACTCCCATTATTTTGTACATGTTCATCTGTAATCGTTGCCTCTCCATACAAATCTTTTTGGTTTAGGTTATAATTTGTCATCTCTGTTGCAAGATTTTTAGCTGTAATTGTTAACGTTGGTAAAAAATCAGCTAAGGGCCTTTTTTCATTGATCTCCAGCTTAACTTTCATATCCTTCGTTGAGTAACCGCCGAACAATGCCCGATCCCCTTTTGAGCGGATTCTTCCAAATCCGGCATCGTCAACCCCATGTTCATAGATACTTTTAGATAATCTCTTTTCTGATTCACGAAGTTTTTCTCTAACCTCTACGCGTTCCATTAATTTAATTCTGTTAGCTATGATTTCCTGTTTTCTTGTCTGAACAGCAAAATAACTTTGTGCAAAAGCGATTTCTTCTTTTCTTGGATCACCATTTTGAGCAATTAAATAACATGCGTATCTGGTTAGAATATAATCCTTAACTTTCCTTGTAGATCCACTACCTAACTGAACCATTTTCGTGACATCACGAAAATGGTCTAAAACTTCTATCTTACTGGCCTTACACGATTCCACCGCTCTTTTTATAGCCAACTCAAAATTCTCCCATCGGGAATATCCCAGTAATGGCTGAAGCTCTCTGGCATGCCAATATTCGATGGAATTATCATCGCTATTATGTACGATATCGTCAAACATTAATTTTAATTTTTCTATGATTTTTTCTTCCATTTTTTCCTTTCATTTAAACACATTCTAATACCTTCCTGATTTTCTTATCTACCTTCATATTAATTGCATATTTCCTTAATTTATCAAATTGCTTATCAGATCGATTGCTATAATTCTCAATTATTTCTAAGTATATATCGTAATTCAACTTATTTATTTTCCGAATACAGTCACAGATGCATAATTCTATATTATATACTTTATAATCACCAAACACTGATCTTCGTTCTTCGATTCCCTCATTATACAGATTCGTATAATAATGCTTTTGGAGAGGAAACTGCATTTTTAGCTGCTTTCTGTTATTTCGTGCAATAGCTATAGATACATTATAAGGCTCATGACCTAACAGTCCATGTATATAACAGGCACTCTCTAAACAAATAATTGCATTAGGCTCTACTTTTCCCAGCTCAATATATTTATAGTCTGCAGGTTTTTGTAGCCCACACGTCGTGCACCAATACCAACCATATGAAATTTTTTGAATCACCCCCCTCTCTTCTAACTCTCGCATCTGGGTCACCGTAATCTTTTCCCCACGTAAATCAGCAAAACTCATATACCCCGCATTTTTATTAAATAACGCAATAACTTTATCATATGTATTTAACAACATGAACAGTGCCCACCTTTATCATATTAAATATTAATTTAATATCTATTATTACACAAATAATACATCTCCCTTTATAATAAGTCAAGAAAAACAATTGCATAACATAAAAATAGCGAGAGATGATAAAATCCCCCGCTACATTTTACTTTTTTCTACAAAATCCCTATCACCTTCCCCTTGTTCACAGCCGCCAGTCTGCTGTTCACCCCCATCTTAGAATAAATATTTATTACATGGGTCTTTACGGTTGCCAGTGAAATACAAAGCTCCTCCCCTATCTGCTTGTTGCTTTTACCGATACTGAGTTCTCTCAGAACTTCCAATTCCCGTTCTGAAAGAAGCTGCTCTTTATGACCGCAGCTGCTCTCACTCCTCTCATCCAATACCATTTCATGAATGAATTCCTGTTCCTTCTCCTCCAGCTTTTCATCTAATTCCAAGCGATACCGCTTTATCAGGTCCTGCATCAGCTCTCGTTCAAAGAAAAAGGGCTGGCGCAATCCGCTGTCCGCAGCATAAGTTATCACTTCAAACAGCATGTTTTTTAATTCCCGCTGGGTTTCCTTGCTCTGTTCTTCTTCCTTTTCTCTGTTCAATATTCTCATTTTCAACAGATCAGCTTCAATAATTCTGGTCTTATTACGATTCTTTCTTGCAAATTTTAATATATCATTGATTGTCTGCAGTGCAGTATCCACATCTCCCCTGTCAGCACAGAGCTTTGCATAAACCAGCATGGTATCTACTTTATTTCCATGTTCCGCACCACGTGTGAAATCATATAAAAACCGTTCCTCACATTCCGCATCCTGATGGTTCCAGATTACGTATTTGATCAGTGCCGACCCAATCAGGCAATTATCCGGCAGGCAGCTTCTTAAAAATGCTTTTACCTTTGCACTGCTTTTAGCATAGTCCTCTGTCAGACACTCATATTCCACCACATTATATTGGAAGCTCAGATCCATCATAAGCGCTTCGCTGGATGTCACCTGTTCTGCCTGGTCTATTGCGGCCTTTGCTTCTTTTAGCTGCATTCTTTTCAGATAGACGCCAATCAGCCCTACATAATAGGGCAGTTTTAGCATTTTATAATCATTCAGCAAAGGACTGCAATTGTCATAAAGTTCCATGCACATGTCCAGTTCGCCAAGTTCTTCATAGATCTGTGTACGTACAAAAGTCACGAAAAATCCCAGATAATGATTCCCCGTCCTCTTCCAGATACTGTCTGCCTTTTCCAGATACGTAAAAGCAATCTGAATATTCCATTTGTAATATTGTAAAAAGGTTTCCTTTACCAGCAGAAATGCCTTCGTTATATCATTAATAGGAAAACTATCTATTTCTTCCATGGTTAACAGCCGGATATCCGAGTAGGCAAAGGACTCGTTTACAAATAAATCCGCACACTGGATTGCTTTTCCCAGATCACCGGAAATGTTTTCCCTGTTTAAATTTTCATACACTTTCTTACATATCTCAAATTCAAAATTTGCATAGTGATAAAAGAAATACTGTATGGCAAAATCCGGATTTTTATATATTTCATCTATCGGAACTTTGCAGAAATAGGAAAAGTAAATGGAGTTCTGGGGAATCCGGGACAGTACATTCATTGCTTCTTCATAGGCTTCTATGAAAAAGAGCTGATTCAGACACTCTTCATAATCACCTGCTTCATAAAGAATTTCTGACGCATGCTTATGTAATTTCCATTGAAGCTCCCTTTCTTCTTTGGCAAAAAGCTTTCTTAAGTACTCCAGCAGAATTCCATGATAGCGGTACATGCCCTCCTTTTCATCTACACATATGACAAATAAATTCCGGTCTATGATACTGTCAAATGCCCCTGCTGCATCCTCACCAATCAATTCCCTGCACATTTCTTTATTAAAATACTGAAATACGGAGGAATACAGTAAAAACCTCTGTTCCTGCACCGTTAATATCTCGAATATCTCCCTGGTAATGTACTCATCCGTAAAACGGTTTTGGAAATGGATTGTCAGAATCTCTTCCTCAGGCTTTCCTTTCAGCGAGAGGGATAAGAGCTGAAGGCCTCCAATCCACCCTTCCGCAATTTTGCACATATATTCCAGAACTTTATCTGTATATGCCAGCCCCAATGTATTTTTCAGAAAATCCATGCTTTCCCGGAATCCGCATTTTAACTGCTCCTCATCGATGACCAGAAGTTCGCCTTCCATTCCCAGCGCTCCCAGATAAACCTTTGGCTGTTCTCTGGCAACCAGCAAAATATGAAGATTCTCCGGTATGTGTTTCAATAACAGGTCAATTGTTTTTAACAGTTCCGGTTGCTGAATCACCTGAAAATCATCCAATACCAGCCAGCAGTCATCTTCTATATTAATTTCACCAAATAAAACCGGCAAAAAATGCTCCATGTTTTCTAACTGCATATTTTCATCAAAGAGATGTATCAGTTCTTCACCCTTTTCGCCCAGCTGCTCTCTCACCGCTTCCAGAAAATAACGCCAGAATACTAAGACATGATTACTGCTTTCATCCAGGGTAATCCACCGCACCGTATTTAATCCTCTATCAGATATATAGGAGCTGAGCAGTGTTGTCTTACCGCTGCCCGCCTCCCCCTGGATCAGTATTACTTTATAATCTGCTGCCTGATCTAAAAGCTTGTATAAATCACGCCGCACCACATAATTCTTCCGCGGTTTCGGGATTTTAAATTTTGATTGTAATATAGATGTTTTGAACATAATTAAACCTTTCCGGACTTTATTTTACAGCAGGCCGGTATTTCCTGCAATTTCGTACAACAGATATTCCAGTCAATACCAATATCATAACCAGACAGTAGCCCAGCTGCTGATAATGATGCATATCCAGGCTTCCCCTCTCCATCCCATTCACAAATGAAATAAAATTCTTTTGAGGCAGCACATTTATCAACCCATTCATGATTTGGTTACTGTGAGCAAAAGAATAGAAAGTGCCTCCTAAAATAGATGTCAGCACAATGAGGGGCGATGCCGTCATATTTGCGCTGTCCATGCTCTTGCAGAAGGTATGCATAAAGATTCCAAACGAAACCGAAAGCATGCACAAAATTCCCAGCAGTACTGCATATTCCCATAGAGATAACCCAATATTCAGTCCCATTATCCGGGCTGCCGCCACTACTCCCATACTTGGCAGAAAAAGCATCAGAAAAGCGTATAGAAAATGTGCGGTAAGATATTTCACGAAACTGAGAGGGGAAACTGCAATCCGCTCTACCAAATGCTTTTCCTTATCCTCCCCATAGTATTCCATATGAAGCACGCCCTGCATCAGAAGAATCATGACTAAATATCCAATAATATTTGTACCAACTCCCCGTATCTGATTTGCAGCCGGGACAAATTCTAACGGATTCTCAAGTGCCTGCATCAGTGTTTTTTTAAAATCATCACTTTTTACGGTTTCAATCTCATAGCCATTTGCAGATTGTTTTATTACCGCATCATAGCGTCCGCTTACCAGTTCACTTTCTTTTGGTACCTCAGAAATATAGCTGATGTTATAATAACGTTCCAGACCGCCAATTGGAATATGCATGTCCTGACTATCCATTTCCACATCCGCCCCAGCGCTACCAACAACCGCAAGATTTCCTATCACCTGTATCTTATTTGTAAAATAAATAGCAAATCCCACCATACAAATAGAGAGTACTAACGTCATTATAGCATTTTTTTTATTACATAACACCCTATCCACATTATTTTTTAATATTTGAATCATACATAATCCTCCGGGCGTTTGACACATCCATCAATCCAAAAGCACTTCAAAGCCTTATTGTAGGCTTATTTTTTTGTCAACTTTTTTGTTTTACTATCTAGTAATATTTAGTGATTTGTGTTATACTGGTATTGAGGTGATTATTATGAGAATTACAACATCTAAATCAAAAAATTCAGAATCCTTTTACATTACCAAATCCTATACCAATGACCAGGGAAAAAGTACTTCCAAGACCATTCGAAAATTGGGCACTCTGGCAGAACTTTCAAAACGTCTTGGTACAGACCGGGACGGTGTAATGGCATGGGCTAATGAACAGGCACGTCTCGAAACGCTGAAATATAAAAGTGAAGCCGAAGATGCTGTTGTTCTGATCCCTTTCCATTCCAATCGGCTCCTGGATTATAACAGAAAAAAACTCTTTACCGGTGGCTATCTTTTCCTCCAGTCTGTTTACTATGGGCTTAAGATGGATTCTATCTGCCGTAAAATCAAAAGCCGCCATAAGTTTGAGTATGATTTAAATGCCATTCTCTCTGATTTGATTTATACCAGAATCCTGGATCCTTCCAGTAAAAGTTCTTCTTTCCGGGCTGCAAAGCACTTCCTTGAAGCACCGACTTATGAACTCCATGACATATATCGTGCACTTTCCATTCTGGCAGAAGAAATGGATTTTATTCAGGGGGAAGTATACAAGAACAGTTTTTTCCTGGGAAACAGAAATGACAGAATCCTTTATTATGACTGTTCAAACTACTACTTCGAAATTGAGCAGGAAGATGGGGATAAAAAATACGGGAAAAGCAAGGAACACAGACCAAACCCGATTATCCAGATGGGTCTCTTTACGGATGGTGACGGATTACCGCTGGCTTTTTCTCTGTTTCCGGGTAATCAGAATGAGCAGAAATCACTAAAACCTCTGGAGTCTAAAATCCTACAGCAGTTCGGATGTGAAAAGTTTATTTACTGCAGTGATGCAGGTCTCGCTTCGGAAGATAACAGAGTGTTTAACCATTTGGGGCAGCGCTCCTTTATTGTTACACAGTCCATCAAAAAACTTCCAGCAGAGGAGCGCAAATGGGCGTTGAACCGGAGTGGTTTTAAACGCTTATCCGATGACACACCTGTCGACTTCTCACTGCTGGATGATGCTGATCAGCAAAGTCTCTTTTATAAAGATGAACCCTATACAACCAAAAAGCTCCACCAGAGACTGATCATAACTTACTCACCAAAGTATGCGGCCTATCAGAAAGCAGTTCGCGCAGAACAGGTTGCAAGGGCAGAAAAAATGGTTGCCAATGGCTCTTTAAAACGGCAGCGTAAAAATCCAAATGATCCGGCAAGATTTGTAAACAAGCTGGCCGTAACCACGGAAGGGGAAAAAGCAAAAGTACACTATTTTCTAGATTTGGATAAGATTGCAGAAGAAGAAAAATATGATGGTCTCTATGCCATCTGTACCGACCTGCTGGATGATGACGTGGCAGATATCCTGAACGTCAGTGAAGGCAGATGGCAGATTGAGGACTGCTTCAGAACCATGAAAACAGATTTTGAGGCAAGACCGGTTTACCTTGCACGTGATGACCGCATAAAGGCTCATTTTCTCACATGCTTCCTTGCATTATTACATTTCAGGCTGCTGAAACGCTCCTTAAAAAGTACCTATACCACAGAGCAGCTGCTTCAAGTGTTAAGGAGTATCAATTTTGCTGATATAGAAGAACAAGGCTTTATGCCTGTATATGAACGGCAGGAAATAACAGACGATCTGCACAAGGTCTGCGGTTTCCGAACAGACTATCAATTTTTAACGAAGCGTAAGATGAAAGAAATTCAGAAAAAAAGTAAAAACAGATAGAACATTACTATATTTCATGTATGGGGCATTAAGTGCCACAAACCCATTGTTTTCAAGGGGTTGTGGCACTTATAAATCCCTACATGTGTCAAAGACGGGATTATAGCATTTTTTTTATTACATAACACCCTATCCACATTATTTTTTAATATTTGAATCATACATAATCCTCCTTATGAAAAAACACTCGGCAAAGTGCCAGCAAAATAACCGTTCCTGCAGCCAATAGAAGTATAGTGGGCATTACCTGCCCAAGATCCCTGTCATAAATAATGGCGAACAGCGTATTCAGTATCCATTTTACAGGAGACAGCAAACATATTTTTCGGATGGTCTCTCCAAATCCGTCCAGGGAAAAGAACACACCTCCCAACAGGCATAATATGGTTAGTACCGTACTTAAAATCTGGTTTGTGATATTCTCGCTTTTAAAGATACAGCAGCACATTACTCCCAGCGCTGAGGAAAACAAAATTGCCATAGTCAAAACCACCAGTACATATCCCGTATACGTTCCCCCAATATTTACCCCAAACAAAAAATGAAGTATTCCAAAATCAATAAAATATGCAATTTCCGTAAATAAAAATGAGGCGGCGATCTTGGAAATATACAGGAAAGCATCCGGCTGAGGTGAAAAGATGATTCTCATATTCCCTGCTTTAATTCGTTCCTCCATAAAGGAATTTGCACCGATTGTTGCCGCATTCAATGCTCCATAGATCATAAGGCCGATGCCATAATAATCATATGAAGTAATGTTACTGCCATAACTTCCTTCCATAAAAAAACCCATCACTCCCACCAGTAACACTGGAAATGCCAATACATAAAAAAGCCACATTGGATTTTTTACCAGATTCAAAAAATCCTGTTTGAAAATATTATAAAATCCCTGCATACAAAATACCTCTTTTCTTTCTGATTATTCATCCCGCAGGCTTTTTCCCGTAAGGCTCAAAAATACAGTTTCCAGGTTTGCCGTTTGGCATACAACATTATTGATCTTAATGTTTTGGGATAGTGCCAGTGATATAATCTTATCCAGGTTCTCCACATTTTTTAAAGTTGTAATTTCAATGACTCCCTCTTTTGTCCTGATCTCAGTAACACCTTCAATGCGATAAAATTCATCTACATTTAATGCATCCGACTCTACTGTCAGCGTGAATTTTCTCTTATCCGAAATACTCTCCTTCAGTTCCTCCTTTGTTCCCTCTGCTATAAGCGATCCGTCGTCCATTACAATTATTCGTGTGGAAATCTCTTCTACCTCTTCCATATAATGTGTCGTATAGAGTACTGTCATGCCATGCCTGCGCAGTTCCCTGATTGATTCTAAAATGTGATTGCGTGACTGGGGATCAATACCAACCGTGGGTTCATCCATAATAACCAATTCCGGTTCGTGCGCTATGGCACATGCTATATTTAGCCTGCGCTTCATTCCACCAGAAAATGTTTTTACCTTCTGATCTTTACGCTCGCTTAATCCCACAAATAAAAGCGCCTGATCTGCCTTCTCTCTTAGGTCCTTTCCTTTCAGCCCATAAAGAGAAGCAAAAAAACATACATTCTGCATGGCGGTAAGATCTTCATACAAAGCCAGATCCTGTGGCACAACTCCAAGATGGTACTGATATTCTTTTTTTGCATCCTGCATCCGTTTTCCTTTATACTGGATTTCTCCGCCGTCTGCGCCCAGAACTCCCGCCAGGATATTGATTGTCGTACTTTTGCCTGCTCCATTTGGTCCCAGAAAACAGAGAATCTCTCCACTTCTGATTGCAAATGAAATTTTATTTACCACCTTTTTATCTCCGTACCGTTTATCCAGATTCATAACCTTAATTAATTGATCCATATAAAAACCTCTCATTCTTTCTGTATTCCGTTTCTGGTATTACTTTAACATCCGGGACAAAAAAAGAAATCAACCGAACGGTTGATTTCTAAGGTTGAACATATTGTTTCTTTCTGACAAATTTTCATCAGTATTGTTTTCTTCTAAATACTATTTTCTTCTAAATGCTTTTTTTCTTCTAAATGCTTTTTTATTTTAAATGCTTTTTTCTTCTAATGCTTTTAACGTTATCTAAGCAGCCCCATACTCCCTGTTAATTTATTTACCAACTTCTTATTGCCACACATCGCAATGCCAAAATACTGTAATTTATCTTCCTCTGTCTGTCCTATCTTTTTTGTAAAATCTTCATAATCATTACAGCTTTGTGCCACATCTGAAAAATCAACTACTGTCAGCTGGCGGAATTCTTCCGTATAAAGTCTGCTGCGCAGCTCTTTAATGATTTGAACATTGCCTTTTAGAATAGGAACCGGAAATGCTGTAATGCCCAGATGTTTATTATGAGTTTCATCTAATACATCCGCTCCCACAATTTCCGAATGTTGTTTTCCAAGCGTAATTCCCAAGACTGCCGCAGTATTTGCAATAATCCCAAGCGGAAGGCTTTCATCAATTACCATGACACATTTATCGTTATGACTATCCATTCATGTTCTCCTTTGCATATGATCTGTAATTTAATCGCTGAATCTGCTCATATTCAAAAAACCTATGACCTTTGCAAAGTATAACACACACTAAAATAGTTCTCTTGTATGATATTGACAATCTCTTCAAATTTCAAATATTAATTCCAACTTACATTTTTCATCTCAGAATCCATATCGTATTTCAGATTGCCCTGCCAGTGTCCTACTTTCTATATCATAATGATCGCTCATCCTTCACCATTTGAAGAAAATATTCATGGACTCGGGTATCCGCTGTAACTTCAGGATGAAAGGCAGCTCCAAGCTGATTTTTATATCTTACTGCCACTATTTTTTCATCAACCCTTGCCATTATCTTTACAGCCGGATCAGCAATTTCAATGTATGGGGCTCTGATAAATGTCATTGGAATCATGCCCACTCCTTCCATATATCCCTCTGTATGAAAGCTGCCTAGCTGTCTGCCATATCCATTTCTTTTTACAGTAACCGGCAGTGTTCCGAAATGGACCTTTTCATCGTTGGATAACTTTTCCGCCAGTAAGATCAATCCTGCACAGGTTCCAAGCACCGGCATCCCTTTTTTAATCTTTGTTTTTAAGATATGGAATAATTCCAGCTCTTTTAAAAGCTTCCCCATTACTGTGCTCTCTCCGCCCGGCAGGATAAGACCGTCGAACGCTCCCTCTGCATCCCTTTTCTGCCGTATTTCGATGCAGTCTGCGCCCAGTTTTTCAAGTATTTTCTCATGTTCAATAAAAGCCCCCTGAACTGCCAACACTGCAATTCTCACTTTATTTTCCCCTTTCTGCCATTAAAAGTCCGATTTCCTGCTCATTGATTCCCACCATAGCTTCTCCCAGGTCTTCCGATAATTCCGCCAGCATTTTGGCATCCTGGTAATTGGTAACGGCTTTCACTATTGCCTGTGCCCTCTTCGCCGGATCTCCCGATTTGAATATGCCCGATCCTACAAAGACTCCTTGCGCTCCAAGCTGCATCATTAACGCAGCATCTGCCGGAGTAGCTACTCCGCCTGCTGCAAAATTAACAACAGGAAGCTTTCCGTTACTATGCACATATTCCACCAGCTCGCAGGGAACCTGAAGCTCCTTTGCCGCCTGAAATAATTCATCCTCACGCATAGATACCAATCTTGCTATTTCCTGGTTCATTTTCCTCATATGGCGGACTGCCTGTACGATGTCACCGGTTCCCGGCTCCCCCTTTGTCCTTATCATGGAAGCTCCTTCCATAATTCTCCTTAGTGCCTCCCCCAGATCCTTCGCACCGCATACGAAAGGGACTCTAAATTTAGTTTTATCAATGTGATACACATCATCTGCCGGAGACAGCACTTCACTCTCATCTATGTAATCAATCTCTATTGCTTCCAAAATCTGCGCTTCCGCAAAATGGCCAATTCTACATTTTGCCATGACAGGTATGGATACTGCTTCCTGAATTCCCCGAATCATGCCTGGATCACTCATTCTGGACACTCCGCCTGCAGCTCTGATATCTGCCGGGATACGCTCAAGTGCCATAACCGCACATGCTCCGGCATCCTGAGCAATCTTTGCCTGCTCCGGTGTAGTCACATCCATGATTACACCCCCTTTTAACATTTGTGCCAGTTCCTTATTCAATTCATATCTGTTCTGTTCCATATACATTCTCCTGCTATCTATCAAGTTGTTATTGTTATCAGTGGCAAGTAAAAATTTGTATGGCTCATACATTTTTAGATTAAGATCATAAGAATTCCTATCATTAACTGCAAATGGGCAATTTTTATGTTTCTACTATATCCGATATGTGTCCTCGTTACAAATGCCAGTTTTATGTTTTTGAACCATGCCAGTTTAGCAAAATTCTATAGAACTAAATAACCGGTACCCAGAATTGAATTTCACTTTCACCATTTCTATCTGTAATTTCTCCGTATTTAACAAAATCATATGGGTTGTTTTCATTAAATTGGCAGGCAGCCTCAGGAAACCATTCCTGATAAATATATTCCACAATAGGCTGCAAGCTGTCATCATTTCTCCCACGAAATGTAAAAACCACATATTTACTGGCGGGCAGAATGAAGACATCCATTCCTTTTGGTATCTCTTTGGCCACACTTACCTGCGCTCCTGCAATATAGTTAAAAGCAGGGTTTGCATCATCTTCCTCATTATATCTGAACATAGAATAATCATTTATCCCAATTAAAAAATCTGGATCCGTTCTGTTTTTAATTTTATGCTTTTTCCCGTGAAGAAAGTTCCAGCATTTTCCTATAACTATAAATCCTTTTTTGGTACTTTTCCTGCACCCAACCACCGTTATGGTTCCTGCTTCTACGTTTTTAACCTCCACAATCCTGTCTCCCCTCAACTTTTTACAGTTCTTCACATCAAACTTTAATTGTAACGGCAGAAAACTGCTATGTTTTCTAAATGATTTTGGGCTAAACTGAAACATGGCTTTAAATCCCTTGGAAAAGGACCTCTGTGTCTCATATCCTGCACACAGAGCAATTTCTATGATTGGTTTATCTGTAAAAATAAGCATGCGTGCTGCTTCTGTTAATCTGCGTCTTTGAATATAGCGATGGACAGTGAAACCCACAACAGCGGTAAACATCCGGTGCAGATGATATTTGGAGTATCCGATGTTTGTTGCAATCGCCTCTAAATCCAGCTTCTCATCCAGGAGGTGATCTTCTATATAGTCAATTACCCGTCCGATTTCATATCGATTATTCTCCATTTTTGTCCTCCTTGTATTTTGCAAAATGTATATGGTTTTTGTTGAAGGAAGTGCTTTGTAGTCAAACATTTCGTTCCGGCAGCAATTTTTAAATTAAATTCTATTGAGTATTCTCTGAGCACCACGTTCAACGCAGAACTACCTTTCATTAATACTATAGCAGAATACAAAGGTTTTTTATTCATATAAATTGCTAACCTGATTTTACCGTTTTAAAAACCGTCGTCATCAGTATTTTCAAACAAAAAAAGCGGCAAAATCATATAAGGTATAAGGCTGAACCTTTATATGTTTTACCACTTTTTATACTTCTGATACAATTCTTCTATTTCGGTTTATCCACGGTCCAGCACTATCAGCCTGGATATAATTTCTTCACAGATCTCCACCACATTCTTCCCGTCTGTCTCAATGATTATATCAGCTGTAGCTAGATATTTTTCACGCCGTTTTTCCATTAATTCTTCTATAAATGCCACATTCATATTGTCATTCAGAATGGGACGTTCCTTGCTGTCCTTCACCCGCTCAAAAATAGTCTTCGGGGATGCGGTCAGCAAAACAACTCTTCCATGCTTCTTCATATGTTCCGCATTCTCCGGTCGCATCACAACGCCGCCTCCACAGGATACAATTACCTGGCTTTTTTTCTGAAGTTCAATCAGCAGATTGCTTTCCAGATCACGGAAAAATGCTTCTCCATACTCCTCAAAAATCTGCGGTATTGACATTCCCTGCTTCTTTGCAATCAAGGTGTCCATCTCAACACGCTCCATTTCAAGCATATGCTCCAGACCATCCGCTACGGTACTCTTCCCAGCTCCCATAAAACCGATTAAGAAGATATTATAGTCTAACAAACTCTTTGTCTGTATCTTACGGCTGTTTTTAAAAATATATTCAAAAATATGTAAAATTTCATCTTGAAACTCTTGATCTTTAACCTTAGTTTTCAGGTCATCTTCCTGTTTTTTATCCTGTTCCGGCTGAATAATCGGCGCACCTGTTTGCTTCTTATATGCGATTATATCCTTCATGCAATTCATTCGAATCACAAGTTCCTCAATGATACGGTCATCACATTGACTTATCTTTTCTCTGATTTCTTCTAATTTATCCATCTGGGCTTTTCCTTTCTTATATTTCTATGCTGTATTATAACAGGGAGATAGAAAATTATCAACATTTTAATACTTTAAAGCGAAAAACTTACTGTGTTTTATTGATAAAATGTAGTATTCATCGAATGCTTATGCTATAATTTTATACAAAACCATGAATATGCATATTCATTCACAAGGCATTATGACATGCAACAGTATTTCTGAAGGCCTTATTGAATATGTCAAAACATATGAATTTGAAATATAATTCAGAAAGGAACGGAATTATGCAAAAACGGAAATTGGGTAATACGGGATATGAGATCAGCCCAGTTGTATATGGCGGTATTGTATCTATGGAAGACGGTCAGGAGGCATCTGACCGCTATGTGGAATATGCCATTGAAAAAGGAATCAACTATTTCGATGTAGCTCCCTCATATGGAGATGCTCAGGAAAAACTGGGCAACTCCCTGAAGCCTTACCGGAAACAAATTTATCTTGCCTGTAAAACAAACTGCAGGCTGGCTGACGATGGAAAAAGGGAATTAGAAGAGTCCTTTGATCTGCTTCACACAGACTATTTTGATGTGTACCAAATGCATGGACTCGTATCTATGGAAGAACTGGATACCGCTTTTTCCAAAGGTGGCGTCATGGAAATTATGTGTAAAGCAAAAGAAGAAGGCAGTTTAAAGAAGCTTGGTATCACCTGCCATAGTGAAGAGGTAGCTCTGGAGGCACTGAAACGTTATGACTTTGACACTGTTCTCTTTCCTTTAAACTGGGGAATAAATCTGGGCAAGGACTTTGGTACCCGCATTTCCAAAGCCGCTAAAGAGAAAAACATCGGTTTACTTGGCATGAAAACGCTAATCCACCGCGCATGGTTCAATGAAGAAGAACGTACCCGGTCCTCCTTCCCGAAATCATGGTGCAAACCAATTTCTCACAATGAGGCCCTGGGGATCGCAGCCATTAAATACACGCTTTCCATGGGTGCTGATGCTGTAGTTCCACCGGGAAACTTCGAAAGTTTTTCTTTTGTTGTGGAGCATATTGCTGAATGCCTGAACAATCCTCTCTCTGACAAGGAAAAGGTTCTGCTGAATGAAGAACTTAGAAAAATAGACGGTCAATATTTCTTTTAACGATATGGTTATCTTGCCACACCATATTCACTTGAGCACATTAATGCATTAAAGAAATAATTGACTTTTTATGCCAAATAGTTTACTATTAAAAAATCATATATTTACAAAATTATACCGATAAAAACGAGATAATGAAAGGGGTTTATAAAAATGGCAAGAAAAATAACCGGTCATACACGTCTTGCATGTCTATTAGGAAGTCCAGTAGAACATAGCATTTCACCCGCGATGCATAACGAAGCCTTCGAGCAGCTCGGCATTGACTGTACTTATCTGGCATTTGATGCCGGTGTGGATAAAATGCCTCAGGTGGCAGAAGGCCTTCGGTCAATGAACGTTTTAGGCTTTAACATTACCATGCCAGATAAAAACATCATGTGTGAACTTTGCGATGAGCTTTCGCCTGCTGCCAGAATCGGCGGTGCAGTGAATACAGTATTAAATGACAATGGTAAATTTATAGGCTATACAACAGACGGAACCGGATTTATGATGGCATGTAAAGATTCCGGGTTTGACATCATCGGCAAAAAAATGACCCTGTTAGGAGCCGGGGGCGCTGCAAGTGCTATTATGATACAGGCAGCATTGGATGGCGTAAAAGAAATCTCGGTATTCAGCATTCATGATGCATTCTGGGATCGTGCACAGAAAATCGTGGAAACTTTAAATTCAGAATCCAAATGCAAAGTAACTTTGTTTGATTTCGATGATCCTTCTATCCTAAAGTCTGAAATTGCAGAAAGTGATATCCTTACTAATGGAACCAGTGTTGGCATGGCTCCAAATACGGATGGGTGCCTGATTACCGATACCAGCTTCTTTCATAAAGACCTTATGGTATTTGATGTAATCTATAACCCAAAGGAAACAAAGCTGTTAAAGCTTGCCAAAGAAAGCGGATGCCGTACCGCTAATGGTATGTATATGCTATTATACCAGGGTGCAGCTTCCTTTAAAATCTGGACCGGACAGGATATGCCGGTGGATATTATAAAAGAAAAATATTTTAAATAATCCAGAACGACATTTGAAAAGGAACCGGAAACATCAGTAAAATATCCTCAATTATTAGATCCTTATCTTTAGCATCCAGTACTGAAGAAATTTACAAAGATGTTTCCGGCTTCTTTTTTTTATTTTTGAATTACGTCATCTTTTAATTCCTCTGACTGCATTGTCTGACCAGTCTTTATCCGCTGAACCTCCTCAACGGACAGCCCCGTCTTCGTAGCAATGACTTCCACATCCAGGAGATCGATCAGGTTCTTTGCAATATCTATTGCTTTTTTCTTCTCCCCCTGTTCCATAGCTTCCTCTCGGATCATTATTTTTTCTTCCCATTGCTGCAAATAACGCACCCCCACTTCTTCATTGCGCTTAATGCTGCAGACGCGTTTATGTATCTTGTGAATACGCGAGCTTTGGCACTTGCTGCAGACTTCGTCCGTAGAGCATTCAACATAATTCAGAAAATCTATTAATTCCTGACTGACTCCATGCCGGTCTGTACCTTTTGTATTTAAAAATATCCTAACTGCGCCATCTTCTAAAATTGTACCTGGTAATTCTTTACATTCCATGCGGCAGGTATATCGATACTTCCCAAATCCAAAAAGATCAAAACAAGCGATCATAATCATATAGGAGTCATTTAATTCATTAAAGTCTATGACTCCCGGCTCTAACAGGGATACGTCCAGATGGGCTTGATAAAACCTGCCCCTTCTGGCCAGATTACCTGCATTCTTTTGCTGCATTTCCATATTATAAATTTTATCTTCGGCATCTGCGGCAAAAACGTCCATTTTTATCGATCTTTGTGAAGTAGTCGTTCGAAATTCCTTTTCTGTTTCATTTTTCATCAAAATAGTAATTTCTTTATCCAGAATGATTTCCAGCATCGCCTGACAGCATTCCGGATCTTCTGCTACCTGATCAAACAGAAATCTGTCTTTCAAATCCAATTTCTCTAACGGCTTCATCTTTTTTATTATTTTTTCCATCTTTTTCTCCTTTATTATAACACTAAAATTTGATTTCAGCAATATCGGACTTTGCACCAGCCACGATATTTAAAATTTACAGTTTCTTACTTTCTCCTAAATCAATTCACTTTAGGGATACAACACCCATTATCATTCATTGGAATTCCTGGCGACTTGCCAGAGACAGATTATTATAGATTTAAAATATTTTATATACAATAAGTTTATAATAATTATTATAATTAGTCAACAATAAATTTATTATATTATGTATTATTCTTATCATCTCATTATATATATTTAGTGATGATATTGTTTTTTTATTTATCTGAGTCCTTCTATTTATTCTATACCTTTTCGCTTATAGTAATTTGCCAAATCATTACTTACTTCTTTTGGTTTTATTGTGATCTGTACCACAATCATTATTATCTTTCAATTTATTTATCTCCCTTGCTCCACCCTATCTAATTCCATATTCCCCCTTTACAGCCCATTCTTATCTATGATACGATAATATTAAATAGCAAGTAAACAAGCCCTGCTGTACATGCCGCAGGGAACACGCATGAGTTTGAAAGGAGCATTTATGCGCTTATTAATAAAAAACGGACGAGTAATCGATCCATCCGAGAATAGAGATGAGATATCTGATATTTTAGTTGAGGATGATAAAATACTTAAAGTATCAGAGAATATCCAGGAGGACTCTGATGAAGTTTTAGATGCAGCAGGTTGTTATGTTATGCCTGGGCTGATTGATCTCCATGTCCACTTACGGGATCCCGGACTGGAATATAAAGAGAATTTAGAAACAGGTTCCATGGCTGCTGCCAAGGGTGGTTTTACTACCATCGTAGCAATGGCTAATACGCTTCCGGTAATCGACAGTGGTGATAAGATATCTTCTATTTATGAAAAAGCAGCAAGACTCTCTCCCATACATGTTCTTCAGGCGGGTGCTGTTACAAAAGGCATGCTTGGGGAAGAACTGGCGGATATTGCTTCAATGGCTGCATGCGGTGCAGCAGCCCTCAGCGAAGATGGAAAAACCGTCATGGATGCCGTACTCTACCAGGAAGGCTTAAGAACTGCTGCCAAGTTTAATCTTCCGGTTCTGGATCATTGTGAAGATGCCGAGCTAAAAGGCAAAGGGGTTATGAATGAATGTGAGGTCTCGAAAAAATACGGCCTCCCGGGAATTCTTAATGAAGTAGAAGACCGTATCATTGAGCGGGATATTCAGCTTGCCGGTGAAACCGGTGCCAAACTGCATATATGCCACTGTTCTACCAAAGGCTCTGTTGACCTCGTCCGCCGTGGAAAGGAACTTGGTATCAATGTAACGGCCGAAGTATGCCCCCATCATTTCACACTCACAAGCGATGAGATTCCTGCTGATGATACCAATTATAAAATGGCACCTCCTCTTCGATCTAAAGAAGATGTGGATGCATTAATAAAAGGGTTAGCTGATGGAACGATTGATGCCATTTCCACAGACCACGCTCCCCATGCTGCACATGAAAAAGATAAAGACTGGCGTAAAGCCGCTTTTGGCATCGTAGGATTAGAGACAGCGGTTGCTCTAACCATTACCAGACTGGTGGAACCGGGATATCTTACTCCTATGATGATGGCAGAACGTATGAGTACCTCCCCGGCACAAATTCTTGGAATTGATAAAGGAAGTCTCAAGGAAGGCAAGACTGCTGATATTGTAATCATTGATCCTTCCCATTCTTACAAAATTGATAAAAATACCTTCATTTCTAAAGGAAGGAATACTCCTTTTCATGGTTGGGATGTAAAAGGAAGAGTAAAAGCCACAATCTGCGATGGAAGGATTGTATACAGTGACTTTCAGGTTCCGCTCATGTAGTTCCTGGATATTGAAGGTGATAAAGCTTTTAAGCGAATTACAAAAGACTTACCCCGTTACATTAAAACAAAATAAGCCGGAACGGCTGTTTTTCCTTATCAGACCGTTCCGACCTATTATATAGACAACTTCATTAACTAAATTCATATCCTGGGATACCGTTATTGGTAAATGTAATTCCTTCAATCGGACTGAAACCCGATACTTTAATGCTTGTAACAACAGGAAATGAAGATCTGTCATCCGGAAATGAAAATGAAAGCGAGTTTTCATTCCCACTAAAAGCTGCCGTCGTTCCATCACCTGTAAAAGTTGCTGTGTTAGTTGGAAATGCCTCCTCTCCTGCTCCCGTGCTTGCATTTACTTTAAAAATAGTAAAATCAAACTTTGTATCTGTGACATTGGTAATGACAAGTTCATAATAATCTTCAGCAATATATTGACCGTTTTTTATATTATTTTCATCAAATCCTAATATAGATTCATCAAAATAATTTATGTCATATAATTGAACCTTCGATTTAACCTCAGTTGATTCCTTTAATACATTGTCTGTATCAGTTTGACTCTCCTGTGTCTCCACATGATTTTGGGACTCTGAATTTTGTGTGGATTCAATGGTTTCTTTTTTGGATGATATTTCTTCAGTAATAGATGTCTTTGTAATATCTGTTTGCTTAGATTCAGGTGAAGACTTATTTAATGCACAGCCTGTTAATGAATTAGATGCCACTAACATGAACGTAATAGTCATGACTGAAACTATCACTTTTTTTAGATTTTTTCTTATCATCATATACTTTCCATTCCTTTCTCTTCGCACTTATGCCCCTTTTTTATCGTATCAACACTGCCATTTTTCCCATCTGATTATACAGACTTTCAAAATCCTTTGCATTTCGAACTACAATCCCATCTAATGGATCATTGATTAGAACCGTACCTTGTTCTTTATCATATCCGCACAGTACAACACAATGTTCTCTGCCAAACCACCGATAAGTCCTTCCGTTTTCATAGTACGTCAGATCCGTATATACAGGCTGCATCATATACATTGTGTTCCATACAATCACCGGATTACCCGCTTCTACATATTTATACAGCTTTGATAATGAAGTTCCTGTAAGATCAACTGCCGTCAGTCCGGAACGTTTTTCTCTCAGGAATTTATTGGCTGCATTCGTGATAGCGGGAGCATAACATCCTGCCCCGTCATAGGATCTTGGATCTCCGATATACGCAGAAACGAAATTATAGGAACTATATTCCAGGTAATTGTCTGCAATAGTTGTCTTCTTCAGTGGAAATTTATAATAATTTAAAACGTTTGTCAGTGCAACAGATTCACATCCCGTAGGAAGTTCCGGGTTTTGCAGAATTGCATCCATTTTTATTTCATAGGATACCGCACGGGTCTTCGTTACAATTCCTTTAGCATTTACATAGCTGTCTCCGACCCATTTTTTCGCTGTCATTATACCTGTTTTGGAATTAAAATAATATTTTTTCCCATCAATTGTATGCCATCCGGTATAACGTGCCCCAGTTTTTTTATTTGCATAATATTTATTGCCCTTAACCGTAAACCAGCTCTTTTTCGTAACACCTGATTTCTTATAATAATACCATTTTCCTTTAATCTGCTGCCATCCACCCTTGAAATTTGGAATCCATTTCCCATCTCTGCCAACAAAATACCGCTTGCTGCCTTCTCCAATCCACTGATCTGTAACCCGGTTTCCCTTCTTATCCACATAGTAATTACCAATCCAACGGTTTTTCATCAGCTTTCCATTTGTTCCATAATAGCGGTATGTTCCCTGGGATGTCTTCTTCCATCCTGCATCTGCAGTAATTGGCAGGCATAATAACAGAAACATTAATATCAGCAGCATTGCCGGTCTCTTTTTCATTTGTGAATTTCCCCCTGTTTCATTTTCTCTTTTCGTATTATTATATCGCCCTTATATCTGGATTACAAGAATATAAACGGCACTATTACCGAATCAATACCGCCATCTGCCCGGTCAGGTCATAGATCGCCTCAAAATCTGCCGCATCGCGTTCAATAATTCCGTCTAACGGATCATTTACAGTAACGGTCCCCTTTTCTTTATCATAGCCGCACAGAACCACACAATGCTCTTTCCTGTACCAGCGGTAAGTCTTTCCGTTCTCTGTATATGTAGCACCGGTAAATTCAGGCTGCTGCATATACATGGTGTTCCATACCAATACCGGCTGTCCTGACTCGATGTAAGGATACAGGTCTTCCAATGCTGTTCCTGATATATCCTCCGCACGCAGCTCTGACTCCTTCTCTTCCAGATATTTGTTAGCCGCTTTTGTAATCGCAGGCGCATAACAGCCCGCACCATTTGCAGATCTCGGATTCCCAACGAAGGAAGAAACAAAATTGTCAGAACTGTAATCCAGGTATTGATCTGCTATTGTCGTTTTCTTCACCGGAAAATCATAAAATTGTAATACCATCGCCAGTGCAACCGATTCACATCCCGTAGGAAGTTCCGGCTTCTGAAGAATATTCTTCATTGTTATCGCTGCACTTGAAGGCAATTTTTTTGTTACCGTCCCATCCGGACCTACATATTTTTCACCAACCCACTGATTCATAGCCATTACCCCCGTTTCAGGATCAAAATAATATGTCTTATCGTCTATCACATACCAGCCGCTAAGCCTCTGCTGAGTAGTTTTATTCACATAGTATTTTTTTCCGTCCACTGTAAACCAGCCAGTTGCCAGGATTCCCTCATCCGTGTAGTAATACCACTTTTTATCTATCTCATACCAGCCTTTGGAAAACTCCTCAATAGCGTTTCCATCTGCTCCCAGAAAGACTTCTTCGCCCCCCTGCAGTACCCACATATTTTTTACGCGTTTCCCTTTGATATCCACATAATAATCTTCAGTCACTTCATTTTTAATTAAATATCCATTCAGGTCAAATGGAGGTATATTACTTTCACTATGTTTCTCATTAATCTGTGTTTCTGTTTGTGTTTCTCTCTGTGTCTCTGTCTGCGACTCGGTCAGAGATTCTGTATTCAGTTGATTATCTTCTGAGTTTTGTTTCATCCACTGGTTTAGGTCCAGCCAGCCCAGATTATCTTTCGCCTTTTCTTTAAGGCCATTTAGAATCTGGTCCGTACTATCCTGCTTGTTTTCTCCAAGAGATTTGGCGCTGATAGGAATACTAACAGCCATCACCACCAGGAGTACTGCGCAGGCAGCCCATTTCTTCTTCATCGGCAGATTCTCCTATTCTCATTTACATCCCTCTATTTTATAATGCCTTCTGTCTTTTTGCAAGCTACTATTCCCGAAATGTTCTTTTTCTATCATTCCTTTTCCCCTATTTTTGCTCCTATATAGAGAATAAAGTCGATTTTACAGGAAACAAACAGCATATTTTTCACATCATCTCTTGCCCCCTGTAGCAACCTGATGCATAATAAATCTAAAAAGATTTTTATTCAATGGAGAAATTATGCAGAAAATTTTATTTCTAGGCGACAGTATCACAGATGCAAACCGCAACTGGAATCCTCATACAAAGGGGCTGGGCGAAGGATACGTGCATGTCATTGCTGACGTATTGAAAACCCGCGCTCTCTCATATCAAATTATTAATAAAGGACATGATGGTTTCACCGTCCCTTCCCTGCTTCGGACACTGGAACAGGACTGCATTTTACAGGAACCTGATTTCGTAAGTATACTGGTGGGCAGTAATGATGTAGGCATATCTATGAATACAAAGGCCTCTCTTGAAAAGCAGAATTTTTTAAATAACTATACACAATTAATCCAACGTATTCAGCAACAAACTAGTGCGCACATTATCTGCATGGCACCTTTTATCTTCCCATACCCTCAGGAATATTTCTTCTGGATACCTGAAATTCTAAAAGCTCAGGCATACATTCAAAAAACCGCTGCGGCAAATAACCTTCCATGCATACTCCTTCACGACTGGTTAAATGAATACGCTGCAAATCATGGATACCGTGAAATTACAATAGATGGCATTCATCTCACTGAAAAAGGCCATGAAATGCTTGCCCAGACGTGGCTCGATTGCTTTGACAAACTTGTCAGCAAAAACAAAAAGTAAAATACACTTGACATTTCATGTAAAGCGTACTATACTTTTATTGTAAAGTTAACTATACATTTAAGTGGGTTTGCCATTCCTGGAATTATAAGTAACAATAAAGGTACAGGAACAATATCAATAATTAAAGACTGCACCCGGAAAGGAAGTGAATGGTTGCAAAATCGCATACAAATACTTCGAAAAGAAAGACGTATTACCCAAAGTGAATTGGCTGATGCGGTAGATGTCACCCGTCAGACCATAATTTCCCTGGAAAACGGGAAATACAAATCATCCCTGGTTCTGGCTCACAAAATTGCCCAGTACTTTCATTTAACCATAGAAGATATTTTTATTTTTGACCTGGAGGAGGAAAATATATGTTAATGAAAACCTTAACACCAACTGCTGCAAATGATCAGGAATTTGCCAACATCCTAAAAAAACGTACCGGATACTTTTTTATTTTAATCGCCCTTGGCATCATAACGATCTTAAGCTCACTTTACTTTTCATCAGGTGACCATGCCTATCTTTCTGACTACACCAATGGACTTTATTGCGGGATGGGTACCGGATTAATTTTTGGTGGAATACTTTTAATTATTAAAATACGTTTCACTTTAAAAGACACCAAGAAAGTTCATACCGCAAGACTGAAAGAACAGGATGAGCGTAATCAGGCAATTGCCCAGAAAGCTGTGCAATCAGCATTACTTATTTTACTCGTATTGATCTATCTGGCTATGTTAATTTCCAGTTTCTTTAACCTGATCATTTTTAAAACACTCCTGTGTACCGCCATGGCATTTATGCTTCTCCTGGTGATTACAAAATTTTATTACCAGCGCAAATACTAATAGTTTTTCTAAAATAAATATATTTGGAAGGTGATGGAAATGAGAAATGATAGCTCTAAAATGAAATTACTCTGTATCGGATCTATGTTTATTCTGGCAGCAAATCTGATACGAGTAGTAAATTTCGAATTTTTTCCGGAAGAACTAATCCACTTCATATCAGGAATGGGCGCGGGACTAATACTAACAGCAGCATTTTTTCTGATTGTTTCCCCACGTACATGCAGCCGGATTAAGTCATGGAAAAATTCTATTGCAAATCTGCTGCTGCACAGATCTCTATAAAGTTTGTAAATAGACAGATGAACAAAGTTATTTATTAAGTGAACACACCTTTAATTGCATTACAGCCTATTGGAAAAGGTATACGAACAATTAATTCGGTTCTTTCTGATCTTTGGGTATAATATAATTATGGCAAGAAATAGCAAAGGAGCGTCAAGTCTGTATTCATTACAGATTTAACGCTCCTATTGGGATTTCAGAAAGCCCATATTACCCAAAGTTCAGAAAGAACCATTAATTCTACTCGTATACCTTTTCTCTTATTATAATTTTCGTATCATCAAAATAAAGCCTTTATACTTCCCCCATCCGAAATTGCATTCTATTAAGCTTCCATAAATTAATATTCCCTTTATTCGTATGGATCACCAATTCATGGACTATTTCTTTTGGATAAAACCTGGTAGTCATAACTTTTTCCCCATCATTAATAAAGATTTCAAGAATGGAGTTATCCACAAGTAAATGGATCTTTTCCATCTTATCCACAAGCACCGTTCTGCTGGTCCTTCCTGCTGCGAGGCTTCCCATAAGCCTTAGTACTATCTTCCTCTCATTCGGATTATAATTGATCATCAAATCTTGCGCAATACGTATTTCAAATGCCTGAGTCACAAATAACACTAATTCATACATGGACATTTCTTTCTTCACAAAACTGCCTGCTATTTCTTCCGCTATTTTTTCCCCACGAAGTGTCTGCAGTTCCACGGGGGGACTTTGGCATATTTGTCCGTGTTTCCATTCCAGCACACGGGGTACAGTGAGACAATGCTGCCAATTTTCTTTTTGCGCCGTAGGATTTTCGTAATCTGCATCCGGCATACCTGCCCAGCCAATCATGATCCGCCTCCCGCTTTCATCCTGAAACGTCTGAGGAGCATAGAAATCAAAGCCATAATCCAGCTCTGTAAAATCACCCAACCTGCACTGTGATGTAATTTTTTGATCTACAGTATAATAACCGCATTGATAGAGATTCTGGTACCTCATTTCTTCTGAATCCGCCCCCTGGGGACAGACAACAAGAATATTAACACCATCCAACTGAAAGAAATCAGGGCATTCCCACATATATCCAAACGCTTCCTCACTGGTTATCCGGCTCTGAAAATGCCAGTTCACTCTATCTTCTGATTCAAAAAGCAATACTTCTCCCGTATCATTTTCTGCATCATCTCCCCGTTTTCTGGCGCCCTGTACCATATAATAACGATCGCCCTCACGCCAGACCTTGGGATCCCTTACATGACAGGTGCAATCGGGCGGATAGTCCCTATTGGTCATAATGCAGTGCTTATTTTCAAAGTGTAATCCGTCTTTACTGACTGCAAGCACAGTATTGGACTCCCTTCCACTATTTACATAGTCATAGTCACCTAAGAGTTTCACATTGCCAGTATAATACAAACACATCGTATCATCTTCTATAAATGCTGACCCTGAGTATACTCCATGGCAATCATAAGGCTGGTCCGCATAGATGGCAGTTCCCAGATACTCCCACTCTGTCAGATTATTACTTCTGTAATGTCCCCAGAATTTCACCCCGCCATTTGCATTAAAAGGAGAATATTGAAAAAAAACGTGATAGTATCCTTTATAAAAGCAAAGTCCATTGGGATCATTTAACCAGCCAGTTACCGGCATCAGATGAAATCCCGGACGACACCGGTCATTCTCCCAGTTCATCCAGGCATTTCTCTCCTTTTCCCCCACAAGCTTCACCAAATCTCTGTACATCGCATTCATAATATGCCGCTCCTCTGATTTCCTAAATTAGCAAACTTCAATAACTACATCCAGTTCTTCTGTTAACTGTCCGGTTTTACAGTTCACATTTTCATAATCATCAGTGTTTGTGACAATGACCATTGTCGTAGAATCATATCCGGCTTCTTCAATACCTTTTTGGTCAAACTCCAGAAGAAAATCTCCCTTCTTCACAACTTCATCTACCTTTGTATATGCCTGGAAGTGTTCTCCTTTCAGGTTAACAGTATCGATCCCTACATGAATTAAAATTTCCAGTCCGGCTTGATTGGTAATCCCTATTGCATGCTTCGTTTCAAAGAAGGTTGTCACAGTTCCGTCAAAGGGTGCAACCACCCGATTACCGGTTGGTATAATTCCAACACCTTTTCCCAGCATTTCAGATGCAAATGTTTCATCCTCTACTTCGGATATGGGGATCACTTTCCCTTTTAGCGGACTAAATACATTCTTATAATCAGCAGGGTCTGATATAATGTCATTTGCCTCTTCAATGATCTTATTTTTATACCCAAACAACCATGTCAGTACAAATGCTGTACCGGCGGAGATTAACATCATAATCAGGTAATGCACAGGCTGGTTCAGGCATAAAAGTATTCCAAAGATGCCGGTCACTCCCGTCCCTGTTGCCCCAAGTCCAACCACAGATGCGTACAGGGCACCGCACGCACCACCTATGGATGCCATGATAAATGGTTTCACATAGCGTAGGTTTACCCCAAAGATTGCAGGCTCTGTAATTCCCATAAATGCACTTAACGCTGATGGAACTGCCATAGCCTTTGTTTTCAGATCTCTCGTCTTTAACGCTACTGCCAGTGCGGCACCACCCTGTGCCATATTTGCTGCCGAAGCAAGCGGGAGCCAGAAAGTCATTCCAAATTTTGCAATCTGCCCAAGGTCTATGATTGTATACATGTGGTGTACACCGGCTACCACCGTTGTAGCATAGGCACCTCCCATAATAAAACTTCCAATTCCCAGAGGAAGTGCTATAAGCCACTGTACCGCGTCCAGAAGCCCATTTTCCACAGTTACAAATACAGGTCCTATAATAGAAAGTGTTAAATATCCCGTTACAAATACACTGACCAAAGGTGTTACAAACAGGTCAAACATGGCGGGCACAATTTTATGAAGTCTCTTTTCAATCTGTGCCAGTACCCATACGGATATAATGACCGGAATGACATGCCCCTGATACCCTACCATATCTACGCTGTAAAGTCCGAACCAGACGCTCTGTGTAGCCTGTACCCCTTCTGTTGCTACTGTCCAGGCATTCTGCAGATCCGGATGGATCATGATCATGCCGATTACTGCGGACAGGAAAGGATTGGCACCAAACACTTTACCTGCACTGTATGCAATGAGAATCGGCAAAAATGTATATGCTGTGTTGCTGAAGATCTTTGCAAATACATAGATGGAGCCGGATGTGTTAATATCCAGGAAACCATTGGCAACCATAAAGTTTAACGCTTCCATAATGCCCATCAAGAAACCACTGGCAACGATAGCCGGAATAATTGGAACAAAAATGTCCCCTAATGTTTTAATCAGCCTCTGTAATGGATTAGCCTTAGACGCTGCAACCTGCTTAAGTTCCTCTTTACTGCTTTCTGAAATATCTGCAATCTGAATAAACTCATCATAGACTTTATTCACCACGCCCGTTCCCAGAATAATCTGCATCTGTCCCTGGGCAAAGAAAACTCCTTTTACCCCCTCTATATTTTCTACCATTTCCTTATCGGCTTTTTCATTGTCAGATATGACAAGACGAAGCCTGGTTGCACAATGAGCAGCTGATATCAAATTCTCTTTGCCGCCGGTCTTCTCGTAAATCTCACTGGCTACTTTTCTGTAATCCATTTCCTTACTCCTCCTCCATGTGTTATCGATCTCACATAATGTTTAATAATTACCATATAATATCCCCAATATATTTATGAAATATTATATGGTATCGATTTCATTTACTTAAATTTATTTTACACGCTTTTTCCTAGATTGTAAATTATGAAACTAAGCCAAAATTCAAACAAGAAATTTGTGTAAGTTTACTAGTAATTCATAAAGTCAAAAGTAAAGACACGCTCTAGAGTATCAACCAGTCATCATTGTTGCTGTCCGGCTGAAGTATTAGAGGGTATCTGAACATTTCTTCCTTACAGAATCTCTCAGAATAATTTCATATCCTAATTTGAGTTTTTTCACATGGGTATCTTTGGCTTCGATAAGATTTACTAACATTTCTGCCGCTTCTTGTCCACTTTGTTCATAAAAAAATCTGGCTGTAGTAAGTTTTGGGGTAATTACTCTTGAAAACTGGCTGTCACCCATACCTGCTACAGATATATCCTCCGGTATGCGCAGTCCTTTTTCTTTCATATATTCAATAGCCCCAAGAGCGATACTGTCTGTTACACATACGACTCCATCCACCTTCGGCACATCTTCCAGAAGCTGTTTCATCTGCCTGTATCCGGATTCTGATTGAAACTCACATACTCGCATAGCCTTACTGTTTATTTCCATTCCAGCACCCTTCTGGGCGGCCAAAAAGCCATCTTTACGTTCCACACCAACTGCATGATCCTTTTCTGTCACACCTAAAAATCCAAGTTGACGGCATCCAGCGTGAATCAAACTTTCTGTCAATTCCCTGGCTGCGTGGTAATCATCATGGAATACACTGCAGTAACCCTCTAATTCCTGCCCCAGTATCACCACTGGCGCATCCAGCGATTTCAATTCGTCCATATGTTTTTTCGTAAACATGGTGGCAATGAATACAATTCCGTCCACATGGTTATTCCGAAAGACATTGATATATTCCAATTCTTTCTTGATGTTGTTTTCGGTATTTCCAAGCAATATATGATAACCGTTTTTTGTAAGTACCTGGCTGATTCCATTTACCATATTGCTGATTGACTCAGAGCTGATCTTTGGCACAATGACACCAATCAGCCTTGACTTCTTCGTGCGAAGTGCCTGCGCGGACATGGAAGGTACATAACCAGTTTTTTCTATTACATCACGGATTTTTTCCCTTTTCTCGTCACTTATGTAGCCATTATTAAAATACCTGGAAACCGTAGCTCTGGAGACTCCTGCTAATTCCGCTATTTCACTGATATTCATAATGTTTTCAACCTTCCTTATCATAAAAACATATTTTGAGGTATCGATTTCATACAAACTGTAAAAAAGCTCCCGCTATCATCTAGCGGGAGTCTATTTCTCTTATACAAGCTCTAACAGAACTTCCATAGCTGCATCACCCTTACGAAGGCCAATCTTTACGATTCTTGTATAACCACCGTTACGGTCTGCATATTTAGGAGCGATTTCAGTAAATAATTTATCTACTAAATCAACCTGTTTCGCATTAGCTTTTTTACCAGCTGCTTCCTTCGGTACTTCCTTTACAGGATAAAGTACTTTTAACATCTGTCTTCTGGCATGAAGTCTGGAAGCATTGTCTTTTTTGATTTCTTTTTGAACTTCATCGTAAACAGTAACTTTCTTACCATCTACAACTTCTTTTACTCTTTTGCCATCTTTGTCTTTACGTGCTACTTTTGCAGTAACAGTAACAGTTTCAAAGTTGTCTCTTTCTCTAACAGCCATAGCAATTAAGCCTTCTGCAACTTTGCGGATTTCTTTTGCTTTGGTTTCTGTTGTAACGATCTTACCATTGTGGAGTAAAGCTGTAACCTGGTTTCTGATTAATGCTTTTCTCTGACTGGAAGTTCTTCCAAGTTTTCTATAACCTGCCATTTTTAAATTTCCTCCATATGTGGAACACCTAAGAATGCTCTTCGGGCTTACTTCCTAAATGCTTTCTTGTCCATAATGTTTTATTATTGATACCTAGAGCCTGTTTGAAAATTCATTCCTGCCATCTGCACGCCCCACTTTGCGGCATATTTGCCCCGAATTCAGGTTACGTAGCCCGCTACGCGCCCTTCATCCGGGACAAATCTCCCACAAACTGTGACGTACATCTGTCAGAAAGCAATTTCAAAACACGCTTTGGCACAGTCATCTTTCCCAAATTAATTGGGAAAGTATACCCCAGCAACTATTCGTCGCTTGGGTTCAACTGTAATCCAAGTTCTTTTAATTTGCCTAATACTTCTTCTAGAGACTTACGTCCTAAGTTACGAACCTTCATCATATCTTCCGAAGTCCTGTTACACAATTCTTCTACGGTATTGATACCGGCTCTCTTTAAGCAGTTGTAAGAACGAACAGATAACTCTAATTCGTCAATGTTCATTTCTAACACTTTTTCTTTTTCATTGTCTTCTTTTTCAATCATAACTTCTGCGGATTTCGCATTTTCTGATAAGTCAATGAATAAGCTTAAATGCTCACTTAAAACTTTCGCTGCAAGGCTGACTGCTTCATCAGGAGCTAATGTTCCATTTGTATATACGTCTAATGTCAGTTTATCGTAGTCGGTAATCTGGCCTACACGGGTATTCTGGACAGTCAGGTTAACACGTTCTACCGGGGTGTAAATAGAATCCACTGCAATTACACCAATCGGCATATCTTCGTTTTTACCCTTATCAGCACTTACATATCCTCTGCCTTTTGTAATGGTAAGTTCCATGTATAATTTGCTGTCTGCACCACCGTTTAAAGTTGCGATGACTAAGTCCGGATTGAGAATCTCAATATCCTGGTCTGCCTGAATATCGGCAGCTGTTACTACGCCTTCGCCTTCAAACTCGATGTATGCAACCTTAGCTTCATTCGTCTCACTGTTGTTCTGAATCGCCAGTGATTTGATGTTCATAATGATCTCAGTGACATCTTCTTTTACACCTGGAATCGAGCTGAATTCATGCAGCACGCCTTCAATCTTTACCTGGCTTACTGCAGCTCCAGGCAGTGAAGAAAGCATGATTCTTCTAAGAGAATTACCAAGCGTCGTTCCGTAACCTCTCTCTAAAGGTTCCACAACAAATCTTCCGTAGGTCTTATCGTCTGATATCTCAGCTATCTCAATTTTTGGTTTATTAAAATCGAACACTATAAAAGCCCCTCCTTTGGGTTATCATTTTTTTGAGGGTGACGAAATCACTTTAAGGATTATTTAGAATACAACTCGACGATAAGCATCTCATCAACTGGAACATCAATTGCTTCTCTGGCTGGAGCTTCTTTTACAGAAATCTTTAATGCTTCTGCTTCAGTATCTAACCATTCAGGAACAAGTCTTCCACTTGTTGCATCTAAAATATCTTTGTATCTCTGAGAACCTTTGCATTTCTCTTTGATTTCGATTGTATCGCCTGCTTTTACTAAATAAGAAGGGATATTAACCTGTTTGCCGTTTACTAAAACATGCTTGTGGTCAACGATCTGTCTTGCTTCTTTTCTAGTTCTTGCAAGTCCTGCACGGAATAATACGTTGTCTAATCTGGTCTCTAATAAGATCATCAGGTTAGGACCTGTCATACCCGTCATTTTCTCAGCTCTTTTATAATAGTTTCTGAAAGGTTTTTCTAAAACACCATAAATGAATTTCGCTTTTTGTTTTTCTCTTAACTGCAAACCATACTCACTCATTTTACGGTTTGCTCTTCTTAATTCTCTAGTGGATTTTTTATCTATTCCTAAGTAAATTGGATCTAATCCAAGTGATCTACATCTTTTAAGAACAGGAACTCTATTAACTGCCATCTTACTCTACCCCTCCTATTAGACTCTTCTGCGTTTTGGTGGACGGCATCCATTATGTGGAACCGGAGTCACGTCTCTGATACTAGTTACTTCAAGACCACATGCCTGAAGAGCACGAATCGCTGCTTCACGTCCTGAACCTGGTCCTTTTACCATTACATCTACAGTCTTAAGACCATGTACTAATGCTGCTTTTGTAGCTGTTTCAGCTGCCATCTGTGCAGCATATGGAGTAGATTTCCTTGAACCTCTAAATCCCAGACCACCAGCACTTGCCCATGATAAAGCATTTCCTTCAGCATCTGTTAATGTTACGATTGTGTTATTGAAAGATGACTGAATGTGTGCCTGTCCGCGTTCAACGTTTTTCTTTACACGCTTTTTTGTCACTTTTTTGGTAACTTTTTTAGCCATTTTAAACTAACCTACTTTCTCATATTCTTTAATAAAGTTTATAATTTTCGTATTACAAATATTATTTTTTCTTATTAGCAACTGTTCTCTTAGGACCTTTTCTGGTTCTTGCGTTTGTCTTTGTCTTCTGTCCACGAACCGGAAGTCCTTTTCTATGACGGATTCCACGATAGCATCCGATTTCCTGTAATCTCTTGATATTAAGAGCGATTTCTCTTCTTAAATCACCTTCTACAGTCTGTGTTTCATCAATTACGTCACGGATTCTTCCTACTTCTTCATCAGTTAAATCTCTGACACGAGTGTCCGGATTCACCTTTGCAGATTCCAGAATTTTTGTTGCGCTTACTCTACCGATTCCGTAGATGTAAGTTAATCCAATTTCTACACGTTTTTCTCTTGGTAAGTCTACACCAGCAATACGAGCCATGTAATATTTCCTCCATTTTCTTGTAAGATCACGATGCCGCGCAGCCCATGCTTTTTGCACGTCTGAAATGTGTGCACCCTTCGAAATCTTAATTATATTGTCCTTAATTGAGGCACGGATAGATGGTCCTGCCCAGCCGCATTGAAATACGACCTTTCCGAATGCCCCCCATTACTGAATGAGGTGGTATGCATGCATCCGGTATTATAAGCAATATATGGTGGAGCAAGTCTCCACTTTATATTGTCATCAGCAGTAACAACACCCCCTGGTGAGTCCTGCTGCAGCCGCACTAAAATAAAACTTTTACAAACAGAATTAACCCTGTCTCTGTTTGTGCTTCGGATTTTCACAGATTACTCTGATACTTCCTTTTCTTTTAATGATTTTGCATTTTTCGCAAATAGGTTTCACTGATGATCTAACCTTCATGGTAAATCCTCCTTTCACACCATTTAACGCCCGGTATTTGGGCAAACTGCGACACCGAAACATGGTGTCTTCACAAAAAGTTCGACTCAAATTATAACACGAATATATTGGAAAAGCAAGCAAAATATTAACTTTTTTTACTTATCTCTCCAAATAATACGGCCTTTATCTAAATCGTACGGTGATAATTCGATTGTAACTTTGTCACCCGGAAGAATACGAATGAAATTCATACGTAATTTTCCACTGATGTGTGCTAAAACCACATGCTTATTTTCCAATTCTACTTTAAACATCGCATTTGGTAATTTCTCTAACACAGTTCCTTCTACTTCAATAACATCTACTTTTGACATTTAAAAACCTCCTGAAACTTTCTTCACCTGATTGACATTATCTGTTTTCTGTGATTTACGATAATGCTTAATTGCTCGTTTGATATCTTCATTTTTAAGTGAATCCATAGGTGCACCGCACAAATCTTCCGGAATTATGCGGATCACCTGGATATGTTTTTTCTTCTTCTTCTTGGGATGCTCCAGGGGTTTCACCCTGCCATCCGTCAGATATACATATTCACCATCTATGGCACTTATTACATACAGACAGTCCTTATCGTGACCGGCTCTTGATACAGCCAGCATTCCTATCTCAAATCTTTCCATTTTTTGCCCTCATTATTCATCTATACGGCCTAAAGTTAAAATTTCAGGCTCATCTTCCGTAATCAATACGGTATTTTCATAATGGGCAGACCAGGAACCGTCCTCTGTCACTACCGTCCAGTCATCATCCAGCCACTCTACATCATAACGACCGGCATTAATCATTGGCTCAATAGCAAGGGTCATTCCAGGCTGAAGGCGGATACCTCTGCGCTTCTGTGCAAAATTGGGAATCTGAGGATCCTCATGCAGGCTGGTGCCTATTCCATGTCCAACCAGATCACGGACTACGCCATAGCCAAAGCTCTCAGCATATGCCTGAACCGCTGCTGAAATCTCATGCAGATGATGTCCGGCTCTTGCAAATTTGATCCCCTCAAAGAAAGACTGTTTTGTTACTTCAATCAGTTGTTTTGCTTCCTTACTGATTTCGCCCACCGCATGAGTTCTGGCTGCATCAGAGTGAAAGCCTTTATAGATAAGTCCAGCATCCAGGCTGACAATATCTCCTTCTTGTAAAATACGGTTTTTAGAAGGGATTCCATGTACGACTTCATCGTTAACGGAGACGCAGATCGATGCCGGATATCCATTGTAATTCAGAAAATTAGGAGTACAGCCAAAGCTTCTGATAATCTGCTCGCCAAGCTGATCAATTTCCAGGGTAGATATCCCCGGCTTGATTGCCTTTGCCAATTCATTATGAGTTATCTCCAGTAATCTTCCAGCTTCTCTCATAAGTTCAATTTCTTTTGCAGACTTTATTGTTACTGACATAGTGTTACACTCCTAATATCTGTACGATAGCTGTAAATACGTCTTCCATATCTACGGTGCCATCTACTTCTTTTAATATTTGCTTGCTGCTGTAATACTCAATTAACGGCTGTGTCTGATCATGATATACATCCAGACGCTTTTTAACCGTTTCCGGTTTATCATCATCTCTTAAAATCAGTTTTTCACCGTCAATGTCACAGGTTCCTTCCTTTTTCGGAGGGTTATATGCAACATGGTATGTAGCACCACAGCCTACACAGGCTCTTCTTCCGCCCATACGGTTGATGATATTTTCGTCCGGAACTTCCACATTAATTGCATAATCCACTTTATCGCCTAAGTTAGCAAGTGCTGCATCTAATGCTTCTGCCTGAGGAATCGTTCTTGGGAAACCATCCAGAACATAGCCATTTGCACAGTCGCTCTGCTGTACTCTGTCTACTACCAGATCCACTACCAGCTCATCCGGAACTAACAGCCCCTGATCCATGTAAGTTTTTGCTTTCTTCCCCAGTTCCGTTCCATTTTTGATATTGGCACGGAAAATATCTCCTGTAGATATATGTGGAATCTGATACTTATCCGCAATTTTCTTAGCCTGTGTTCCCTTACCGGCACCAGGTGCACCTAACATGATAATCTTCATACTTTACCCCTACCTTTCCTTGGATATTTATGATAATCCATCCTATCTGCTCAGAACCATGAACAGATATAATCCATCCTATATAGCATTTAAGTGCACTACCCACCTACCGCTGCCTGTGCAGACAACGGTAAGTGATGCAGTACACTGTTTACTCACTTAAGAAGCCTTTATAATTACGTACTAACATCTGTGATTCAATTTGCTTTAATGTTTCCAGAACAACACCTACGATGATGATGATGGATGTACCACCAAAGGAAACATATGCACCAAATACTCCGTTAAAGAAGATTGGAATTATAACAACAATTGTAAGTCCTACAGCTCCTAAAAATACGAGATAATTTAATATTTTGTTTAAGTAATCTGTGGTTGGCTTTCCAGGACGAATACCCGGAATAAATCCACCCTGCTTTTTCATATTATCCGCTACTTCAATTGGGTTGAATGTAATGGATGTATAAAAATATGCAAAGAAAATGATCATTGCAATGTACAGTACCAAACCAACCGAATAAATCGGCTGTTTTGGACTAAACCAGTTATTCTGGCTCATCATTCCCAGGATGGTTGCACCAACTCCAGTTCCTCCGGTTTTACCTAAGAACGATGCGATAACAGTCGGCATGGACATCAGGGAAGAAGCAAAGATAACCGGAATAACTCCAGCTGTATTTACTTTCAACGGAATATGTGTGGACTGGCCTCCAACCATCTTCCGTCCCTGCATTTTCTTTGCATACTGAACAGGGATTCTTCTCTGTGCATCGTTCAAAAGTATAACTAACACAACTGTAACCACTATTACTGCAAGGATTACTAATGCTGCCAGTGAACCACGGGCAACAGATTTTCCTTTTACGAACGTAGTGTAAAGTGTCGTTAAATCAGAAGGAATTCTGGAAAGGATATTGATCATCAATACGATGGAGATACCATTTCCGACACCCTTTTCTGTAATACGTTCACCAACCCACATTAAGAAAGCAGAACCGGCTGTTAATGCAACTACAACCATAAATGCTTTCACGAAGTTCATATCCGGGATTAATCCTTTGTTACCAAAACCAATTGCCATGGCAATTGATTCAATTAATGCTAAAGCAACCGTTACATAACGGGTAATAGCAGTAAGTTTCTTCCTGCCATCTTCCCCTTCTTTTTGCATTTCTTCTAACTTCGGAATTGCAATTGTAAGAAGCTGGATTATGATTGAGGATGTAATATAAGGTGTAATATTCAATGCGAATATTGACATCTTCTCGAAAGAGCCACCGGTGAATGCACTAAAGAAATTAAATGCATCACCGGTCTGGTTTGCAAACCAGTTGGCTAAATACGATCTATCCACTCCTGGAACAGGAAGCTGAGAGCCCAATCTTATTACTACCAGCATCAAAAACGTGAAGAAAATCTTTTTTCGTACTTCCTTAATTTTAAATGCATTTCGTAGCGTCTCTAACATTAGATCACCTCTGCTTTTCCACCAAGTGCTTCTATTTTAGTTTTTGCACCTTCACTGAAGGCATTTACTTTTACAGTAAGCTTCTTTGTAAGTTCACCGTTGCCAAGTATCTTAACGCCATCTTTTGGACTTTTAATAACACCTGCTTCCATTAATGTTTCAATGGTAACTTCGGTATCATTTTCAAATCTTTCAAGCTCGCTAACGTTGATTGATTCAATCTCAAGAGTATTTCTGTTCGTGAAACCTCTCTTCGGGATACGTCTGTATAAAGGCATCTGTCCACCTTCGAAGCCAATTCTTGTTGCTCCTGAACGAGCTTTCTGTCCTTTATGTCCTTTACCAGCAGTTTTACCGTTTCCTGAACCGTGTCCACGTCCTCTTCTGAAGTTATCGCTGTGTTTCGAACCTTCAGCAGGCTGTAAATTTGATAAATCCATCTCGACACCTCCTTATCAATAATTTAGATTTCTTCTACTTTCACTAAATGCTGTACCTGTTTCACCATTCCCATAGTAGCTGCGTTGTTTGGTAATTCAACTGATTTATTTACTTTTTTCAGTCCCAAAGCTGCTACTGTAGCACAATGTTTAGGAATAGCACCGATTGTAGATTTCACTAATGTAACTTTTACTTTATCTGCCATTTTTCAAATCCTCCTTACGCCAGAATCTCTTCAACAGATTTTCCGCGAAGTCTAGCAACTTCTTCAGGAGACTTGATCTGTCTTAAGCCTTCGATCGTTGCAAGTACTACGTTTTGTTTATTGTTTGATCCTAAAGATTTTGTACGGATGTTCTTGATGCCTGCAAGCTCAAGTACGCTACGTGCAGGACCACCAGCGATAACACCGGTACCTTCAGGAGCTCTTTTTAACAATACGGAAGCACCACCGAATTTACCCTGAAAATCATGTGGGATACTAGCATTGTCATCCATTGATACACAGATGAGCTTTTTAGCAGCATCTTCTTTTCCTTTACGGATAGCTTCTGGAATCTCAGTAGCTTTACCAAGTCCAGCGCCAACGTGTCCGTTGCCATCACCAACAACTACCAAAGCTGTAAAACGGAAGTTACGACCACCTTTAACAACTTTTGTTACACGTTTAATTGATACTACTTTTTCGTTTAATTCTAAGCTGCTAGCATCAATAATTGTATGTTTCATGTGTTCTACCTCCTAAAATTCTAGACCAGCTTCTCTAGCTGCATCTGCTAATGCTTTGATTTTACCCTGATATATGAAGCCGCCTCTATCAAAGACAACAGTTGTAATACCTTTTTCCAAAGCCTTTTTTGCAATAACAGTACCTAAATATGCTGCTGCATCAACGTTATTGGTCTTCTCTAATTCCGCTTTTACATCCTTCTGAAGGGTGGAAGCTGAAACAAGTGTATTTCCAACTGTATCGTCAATAATTTGAGCATACATATGATTATTACTTCTAAACACTGCTAAACGTGGTCTTTCAGTAGTTCCGCTGAAACGATTACGAATTTTCAGGTGTTTTTTTTCGCGAACTTTTGTTCTGGATTCTTTATTAACCATTTTCACACTCTCCTTAATTATTTCTTACCAGTCTTACCAACTTTACGTCTAATAACTTCATCAGCATATTTAATACCTTTTCCTTTATAAGGTTCCGGTTTTCTCTTCTCTCTGATTTCAGCTGCGTATTGGCCAACTTTTTCTTTATCGATACCTTTTACAATGATCTTATTTCCTTCTACAGCAGACTCTAATCCTTCTGGATCGATCATTTCTACCGGATGGGAATATCCAAGAGATAATGTTAATTTATTACCAGCTTTTGCTGCTTTGTAACCAACACCATTTACTTCAAGAACTTTCTGATATCCTTCACTAACACCTACAACCATGTTAGAAATTAAAGTTCTTGTCAAACCATGTAATGATTTCATTTTCTTTAAATCGTTAGGTCTTGTTACAAGAACCTGACCGTCTTCTAATTTGATTTCCATTTCTACAGGTAATACTCTTTCAAGTGTACCTTTGCTACCTTTTACAGTAACTTTATTGCCTTCTGCAATTTCAACAGTAACGCCTGCCGGAACTGCTACTGGCATTCTTCCGATACGTGACATTTTAAATGTCCTCCTTACTTAAATTTTCGGAAAGGGTCTGAGCCCTTTCTGTTTTCAGTAACTTCTATAATTTACAGCCTACCAAACAAATGCCAGAACTTCTCCGCCTACCTGAAGCTTTCTAGCTTCTTTGTCAGTGATAACACCCTGGTTGGTAGAAATAATTGCTACGCCTAAACCTCCAAGTACTTTTGGAAGTTCTTCCTTGTTTGCGTATACACGTAAACCTGGTTTAGAAATTCTCTTAAGACCTGTAATGATCTTTTCATTTTTATCTGCACCGTATTTTAAAGTGATACGGATTGTATTAAAGTTTCCATCTTCTACGATATCATATTTTGCAATATAACCTTGATCTAAAAGAATGTTTGCAATAGCAATTTTCATTTTAGAAGCAGGTACATCTACTGTATCATGTTTAGCAGTATTTGCATTACGAATTCTTGTAAGCATATCTGCGATTGGATCGCTCATTGTCATTTAAGTTGCCTCCTCTCTACTACTTTATCCTACCAGCTTGCTTTTTTCACGCCTGGGATCTGTCCTTTGTATGCTAATTCACGGAAGCAGATTCTGCAGATTCCGTATTTTCTTAAATAAGCATGTGGACGTCCACAGATTCTACAACGGCTGTATTCTCTTGTAGAGAATTTTGCCGGACGTTGCTGTTTGATTTTCATTGCTGTTTTAGCCATGAAATTTCCCTCCTATAACTATTTAGTAAACGGCATATTGAACTGTGCCAATAATTCACGAGCTTCTTCGTCAGTCTTAGCAGTCGTAACGAAAATTACGTCCATACCTCTAACCTTGTCTACTTTATCGTATTCGATTTCAGGGAAAATCAACTGTTCTTTAATACCCAGTGCATAGTTACCTCTTCCATCAAATGCGTTAGGGTTTACACCTCTAAAGTCACGTACACGAGGTAATGCTAAATTGATCAGACGATCAACAAATTCATACATTCTCTCGCCACGAAGTGTTACCTTACATCCGATTGCCATACCTTCACGGATTTTGAAATTAGCAACAGAATTCTTTGCTCTGGTAAGAACTGCCTTCTGTCCTGCAATGGTTTCCATGTCTTTTACAGCAGTTTCTAATAATTTAGCGTTATCTTTAGCTTCGCCAACGCCCATATTGATAACAACTTTATCAATCTTCGGTACTTCCATTACATTTTTATATCCAAATTTTTTGATCATAGCATCTACGATCTCATTCTTGTAAGTTTCTTTCAGTCTACTCAACTTGTGCGGCCTCCTCTCTTAATTAATCGATCACTTCGCCAGTTGCTTTCGCAAAACGAACTTTTTTGTCTCCATCCATTTTAAAACCAACTCTTGTTGCTTTTCCTTTGTGAAGCAGCATAACGTTAGAAACATCGATAAACGCTTCTTTATTGATGATTCCACCCTGCTGATTCGCTGCTGATGGTTTTGAATGCTTTGTAATCATGCCTACGCCTTCAACAAGTACTTTACTTGCTTTTACGTCTACAGCAAGAACTTTGCCTTCTTTATCTTTATCTTTACCAGCGATCACTTTTACAGAATCGCCTTTTTTAATTTTCATAGCTGACATTCTTTTGGCACCTCCTTATAATACTTCAGGAGCTAAGGAAACAATTTTCATGAATTGTTTTTCACGAAGCTCTCTGGCTACTGGTCCAAAAATACGAGTTCCTTTTGGATTCTTGTCATCTTTGATAATAACAGCAGCATTTTCGTCGAATTTAATATAAGAACCGTCTTTACGACGAGCGCCTTTTACTGTACGAACAACTACAGCTTTTACAACATCACCTTTTTTTACAACACCGCCTGGTGTTGCATCTTTAACGGTAGCTACGATAATGTCGCCGATATTTGCATATCTTCTGGTAGATCCGCCCATAACTCTGATACAAAGTAATTCTTTGGCACCAGTGTTATCAGCAACTCTAAGTCTACTCTCTTGTTGTATCATGCTGATATACCTCCTATACTATTTAACTCTCTCGATGATTTCAACAAGTCTCCATCTTTTATCTTTGGATAATGGTCTTGTTTCCATAACTTTTACGGTATCACCAATGTTACATTCATTATTTTCATCATGTGCTTTTAATTTATATGTTCTCTTTACGATCTTTTTGTAAAGAGGATGTTTAACATGGTCTTCTACTGCAACGACAATAGTCTTATCCATTTTGTCGCTAACAACTTTACCAGTACGGGTTTTTCTAAGATTTCTTTCCACGTTATTTACTCCTTTCATGGTATAAGCACGTTGTCGGTTTAACCCGAATATCGTGCGAATCTACACCCACCCCACTCCTGAAAGTGTTTCCTGGTTCAGTGGATTGGTGTATCCTATATTATTGAGCCATCTCAGTAATCACTGTCTGAATTCTTGCGATGTTCTTGCGAACTTCTTTAATTCTGCTTGTGTTATCTAACTGATTGGTTGCGTTCTGGAATCTTAAGTTAAAAAGTTCCTTTTTAGCAGCTACTAATTCTTCATTTAATTCTGCAGCTGATTTGCTTTTTAAATCTTCTACAAATTTATTAATTTTCACTGTTATCACCGCCTTCTAAGTCTGCGCGAGAAACGATCTTACATTTACAAGGTAATTTATGCATAGCAAGACGTAATGCTTCACGTGCGATTTCTTCTGGAACACCTGCAAGTTCGAACATTACACGTCCTGGTTTTACAACTGCTACCCAGTATTCTAATGTTCCTTTACCGGAACCCATACGAGTTTCTGCTGGTTTAGCTGTTACTGGTTTATCTGGGAAAATCTTAATCCAAACCTTACCACCACGTTTGATGTAACGGGTCATAGCAACACGGGCTGCTTCGATCTGGTTTGATTTGATCCAACATGGTTCTAAAGCGACAAGTCCATATTCTCCGTTTGAAATCGTATTTCCTCTAAGTGCTTTACCAGCCATAGATCCACGGAACTGTTTACGACGCTTTACTCTTTTTGGCATTAACATTATTTATCGCTCCCTTCCTTTGTATCTTTAGTTGGAAGTATCTCGCCTTTGTAGATCCATACTTTTACGCCTAATTTGCCGTAAGTTGTATCTGCTTCAGCGAATCCATAGTCAATATCTGCTCTAAGTGTCTGAAGTGGAATAGTACCTTCGCTGTAGAATTCTGTACGAGCCATATCAGCTCCGCCAAGACGTCCTGCAACTGCTGTTTTGATACCTTTCGCTCCGGATCTCATTGTTCTTGTCATAGTGGATTTCATTGCACGTCTGAAAGAAACACGGTTCTCTAACTGTAAGGCAATGTTTTCTGCTACTAACTGAGCATCTTTGTCCGGTCTTTTTACTTCTTTGATATCAACGATAATCTTTTTATCTGTAAGCTTCTGAACTTCAGCTTTTACTTTTTCGATTTCAGAACCACCTTTACCGATAACCACACCTGGTTTAGCAGTATGAATGATTACTTTCACTCTGTCAGATGCTCTTTCGATTTCAATCTTAGATACACCTGCGCTATATAACTTCTTCTTCAGGTATGTTCTGATTTTGTGATCTTCTACTAAATAGTCAGCGAAGTCAGCCTCAGCATACCATTTGGAGTCCCAGTCTTTAATAACTCCGACTCTTAAGCCGTGAGGATTAACTTTTTGTCCCATGATTGCCCTCCTTATCTTTCATTCAGCACAACAGTGATATGACTTGTTCTCTTTTCGATTCTGTAAGCTCTACCCTGTGCTCTTGGTTTGATTCTCTTCATTGTAGGTCCTTTATTAGCGTAGCATTCCTCTACAAAAAGGTTTTCTACAACCATTCCGTTGTTGTTCTCAGCATTAGCGATTGCTGATTTCAATAATTTTTCTATTAAGCTAGACGCATATCTTGGATTGTAAGTTACAATACCAAGTGCTGTCTGTACATCTTTGCCTCTGATGGCATCTAATACGAAACATGCTTTCTGGACAGAAACTCTAGCGTAAGATAACTTAGCGCTTGGTCTGGTGTCTTTCTGTGCATTTCTCTCTCTTTTGATTTGGGATCTATGTCCTTTTGCCATGGATGAAACCTCCTTTCAAATCTACGATATTCTAGCGAACGCCAGATCTTTTTTCATCTTTTCCATGTCCTCTGTAAGTTCTGGTAGCAACAAACTCTCCGAGTTTGTGTCCAACCATATCTTCTGTAACATATACAGGCACATGTCTTCTTCCATCATGAACTGCTATTGTATGTCCAACCATCTGTGGGAAGATTGTGGAACGACGGGACCAGGTTTTAATAACCTGTTTCTGTCCTGCTGCGTTCATCGCATCTACCTTTTTCAGTAAACTATCATCTGCAAATGGTCCTTTTTTAAGTGAGCGAGCCATAGGTTCTAACCTCCTTGTAAACTTTAATTGATTTGATTAATTAGTTAATCGCTTTACCGTCGCGTCTTCTTACGATCATCTTGTTAGAATGCTTGTTTTTCTTTCTTGTCTTCAAGCCAAGAGCAGGTTTACCCCAAGGTGTACACGGACCTGGACGGCCGATACCTGTCTTACCTTCACCACCACCATGTGGATGGTCGTTAGGATTCATTACGGAACCACGAACGGTAGGTCTGAAGCCCATATGGCGTTTTCTACCAGCTTTACCAATGTTGATCAGGTTATGATCACCATTACCAACAACACCAATAGTTGCTCTGCAAATGATTGGAACCATTCTCATTTCGCCTGAAGGCAGACGAAGTGTAGCATGTTTTCCTTCTTTAGCCATTAACTGAGCGCTGTTACCTGCGGAACGAACTAACTGTCCGCCTTTTCCAGGATACATTTCAATATTGTGAACCATAGTACCAACCGGAATATCGGATAATGGCATACAGTTACCAATTTTTACTTCTGCTTCTGGTCCATTCATAACTTTCATTCCATCTTTTAATCCCTGAGGAGCTAAGATGTAAGTTTTTTCGCCATCTGCATAGCAGATTAATGCGATATTAGCAGTTCTGTTCGGATCGTATTCAATTCCGATTACAGTTGCCGGAATACCATCTTTTTTATTTCTCTTAAAATCGATGATTCTATATTTCTTTCTGGATCCGCCTCCGCGGTGTCTTACAGTGATTTTACCTTGATTATTACGACCAGAGTTTTTCTGAAGAGAAACTAATAAGCTTTTCTCAGGTTCGCTCTTTGTGATTTCTACGAAATCAGAACCGGTCATATGTCTTCTGGAAGGTGTATATGGGTTGTATGTCTTAATTCCCATTATTGTCACTCCTTTCAATATTTATTGTCACGCTTATTTTGCGTATATTTTAGTTACAACAGGATTTTTTATAATCCTTCAAAGATTTCAATATCTTTGCTGTCTTCTGTTAAAGCAACGATTGCTTTTTTCGTCTTAGCAGTTTTTCCAGTAGTAGTTCCACGTCTTTTTTTCTTGCCGTCCATATTCATGGTATTAACGCTTTTTACTTTTGTTCCTTCGAACATTTTTTCAACTGCTTCTTTGATCTGATTCTTAGTAGCTTCTGTATGAACTAAGAAAGTGTATTTCTTCTCGCCCATAGCATTCATGCTTTTTTCTGTAATAACTGGTTTAAGGATTACATCATAATATTGTATTGCAGCCATTATGCGTACACCTCCTCAATTGCCTCTACAGCAGCTTTTGTCAAAACAACTGTATTATATTTTAAAATATCGTAAACATTGATCGTACTTGTAAGAGCAGTCTGTACTCCAGGAATGTTTCTTGCAGATAACACTACATTGTTGTCATTCTCTTTTGTAACAACTAAAGCTTTGTTTAATTTTAAGTTGTTCAATACATTCTGCATTGCTTTTGTTTTAACTTCATCTAACTTCAGGTCATCAAGAACAACTAATTTGTTCTCCTGTAATCTTGAGGTTAATGCAGATTTCAAAGCAAGTCTTCTTTCTTTTTTGTTCATTTTGAAAGAATAATCTCTTGGTGTTGGAGCGAATACGATTCCGCCGCCCGTCCACTGAGGAGCTCTTGTTGAACCCTGTCTTGCATGACCGGTTCCTTTTTGTCTCCAAGGTTTTCTTCCACCGCCGGAAACTTCTGAACGAGTTTTTGCTTTCTGTGTTCCCTGACGTTTATTAGCAAGCTGGCTTACAACTGCCATGTGTACTAAGTGATCATTAATTTCAACACCGAATACAGCATCGTTCAGCTCCATTGTACCAACTTCATTGCCTTCCATATTGTAAACAGATACGTTTGCCATCTGTGTGTTCCTCCTTTCCTATAAAAGCCTATTTACCAGCTTTTACTGTTTCTTTAATTGTTACCATAGATTTCTTAGGTCCTGGCACAGCACCTTTAACTAAGAGCAGATTGTTTTCTACATCTACTTTAACGATCTCCAGATTCTGAATTGTAATCTGTTTAGCTCCCATGTGTCCTGGCATCTTCTTGCCTTTGAACACTTTACTCGGATCAGATGCAGAACCGTTTGAACCTGCATGACGATGGAATTTAGAACCGTGGGCCATAGGTCCTCTGCTCTGATTATGTCTCTTAATCGCGCCCTGGAATCCTTTTCCCTTTGAAATAGCTGTTGCATCAATCTTATCGCCAGCTGCAAAAATGTCAGCTTTGATTTCCTGTGCTACTGCATATTCCTCTGCATTTTCAAACTTGAATTCTCTGACATATCTTTTATAAGAAACACCAGCTTTGTCAAATTGGCCTTTCATAGGTTTGTTAACTAATTTTTCTCTCTTATCAACAAAACCTACCTGGATTGCTTTGTAACCATCATTTTCTTCTGTCTTAACCTGAGTTACTACACAAGGTCCAGCCTGAAGTACGGTTACTGGAGTTAAAACTCCGTCTTCGTTGAAGATTTGAGTCATTCCGACTTTTGTCGCTAAAATCGCTTTCTTCATTCTTTTTACCTCCTGTTTTTCTACAGCGGATTACACCGTGTTGTGCAATCATCCTAGTCAAACAGTTAATATAAGTGGAACTGTTCGTTACTTCTATATCAACCTTTTAGGATAATCTCTGCTCAAATACCTGTTAATTATTTGCTTTTCATTTTGATATCAATATAAACACCTGCTGGCATTTCCAGTCTGGATAATGCGTCAACCGTTTTCTGGGTTGGTGTCATGATATCGATGAGTCTCTTATGAGTTCTCTGCTCGAACTGCTCTCTGGAATCTTTGTACTTGTGTACAGCTCGTAAGATTGTAACAACCTCTTTCTTAGTAGGAAGTGGTACCGGTCCACTCACCTGAGATCCGTTCTTCTTCACAGTTTCGATGATTTTCTTTGCGGATGCATCGATTAATTGATGATCATACGCCTTTAATGTAATTCTCATTACTTGACTTGCCATAAAAAAAGTCGCCTCCTTTTCGCACTTAATTGCAGTACGACAAGCGGTGACTGTACACTCTCCCGTGTGTATCATCTTGATACTCCACGTTGTTTCCATTCTTTGATGGACAGTTATATATTGTACAGTGACTTGTCGCCAGTTTTCTAACTTGACATTCGCTCCATGGAAAACCTGCAGTTTAGACTGCAGCAACCTCACACTTCTACGCTATCAAGGTCACAACATGAATGATTATATAGCATAACCCTCGCAAATGCAAGGGTTTTTTAGGAAAATTTGTATTTTTTTTTGTACACATCTATTTATTGGTAATTATTTGATTTTAATTATGTAATAACAGCTCATCCAGCACCTGTTCATCATTATAATCGGGATTATTCAGTATTATCCGGCTGATATTGGATACCACGGGTATCTCTGTTTCCAACAATTCTGCTATGTCTGCGGTCTTCCAACCTTTTTGCATTTTTTTTCTTATTAAAATAATAAGAAGAAGTTCTTTTCCGTATGCTTTGCCTTTTTCCATTCCTTCTTTCTTCCCGGCAGCCGGTTCCTCATTTCCATGTGCGCTAAATACTGCTTCCATATTCAACTGCGCCAGCATCATCTGACCAGCCAGGCTTCCATACTTGTCCAGAAATCCCTTTGCGATCCCTCTGCGCCTGCAGTCATCAATCCCGCGACCGACTGCTGCCTTCATACCGTTTCCCATCTTCAGATTCATTCTGATACTTTCCATTAAAATGAAATACTCCTTCAAAACCGGACACCTTTCCAGAATCGGATGGCCGGCATCGGGATTGATATTAATCATTTTAACCAGAAGCTCCAGGGAATGCTCTGCTTCCGAATGTTCATAAGCATCCGATAAACGAAGGATCTCTTCTGGCGGACTGTCCGATGCTCCGTTACAAAACACATAAAATCTGGGGCAGGGGAGCCTGATCATTTTCTTTTGAAACTGCTCTTTTGACTCCATTAAGAATTCCATCGCCCTGGCATAATAAGCCCCCTGCCCAATCGGCACATTATTATTCCATCCGGGCCATTCCTCACTGATCACCAGCATCCGGCCACCTACGGTAAATGCAAGATTATTATTTCCCGGTCCATACCACTCCTGTTCCGGTGTCAGATAAACAATCTGGGATGGGTCTGCACACGCTGAAGATTCCAGGGCATTGAATAGGTCCATCGCATTTTTCTGTTCCCCGAAGTATGCTGCAAACACACTTGTTGTTAAGCTACTGTTTGAAAAATCTCTTATAACGTTTTCTTTCAATCTTTTTCCTCCTATACTTTAGCATATATTTTAGGGTATTACAATAAAACGCACGTGCATGATGCCGCTAGAACTGCCGTACGGGTAAAATGTCTGAACGAACATTTACGCATCATTGCGCAGCCATAGCAACCTATGTAACCTGCTATCTCTTTTGTTATTCCTTATCTGTTATCTTGTAAAATGGAATTCTTTGGACAGATTTGTCCTGAAAAACGAAATGTTTCTTCTATTATATAGTGTATCTCTGTAAATAGCAATCTTAAAATGTATTTCTGTAATAGTTATGGTTTTATCGGCAAGGAGTATAGCAAAAAAGAGCGTGTATTTCTACACACTCTTGTCTTGCCCCTCTTTTGTTCCAGAATCACCTTTCGCATTACGAGTAGTCTTCTTATCGAGTGTACTGACACACCAGTCCGTAACGGCGCATTCAGGATCAAAAGCTTCGGTTCTTATCTTCTATTTTAGATCAGCCTTCTACTCTTCTATTTGCCACATCATCAAATTCCTTCAGCATCTCTTCATCCGGCGCTGTAGTCATAAGGCTTACCACAATGATCAAAATGATACTGATGGCAAAACCGATGACAAGGGAGTACAGACCTGTAGAGGCGCCAAGTGTCTGGCCGCCAAACGGTATGTAATCCCAGATGATTACCGTCAATCCTCCGGAAACTATGCCGGCAATGGCTCCTGCAATATTTGTTCTTCTCCAAAACAGGGAAAGTAATACAGTTGGTCCGAATGCAGCTCCCAGACCCGCCCAGGCATTGGATACCAGTCCCATAATACTGCTGTTTGGATTCAGCGCAATTATGTATGCAAGCACTGCAACACCGATAACGGTGATTCGGCTGAGTTTTAATACATGTTTTTCTTCTGCTTTTGGATTAATAAATCCCTGATATAAATCTTTTGAAACGGAAGAGGCAGTTACAAGCAACTGGGAATCTGCTGTAGACATAATCGCTGCCAATATTCCACAGAGGAAGATTCCTCCGATAAATGGCAATGCAAGATCCTTTGTAAACACCTGTGTAATCGTGGCAATGAAGACATTTTCTGCTGAATCTGCTCCTGCGCCGCCTAAGATCGTCGGGTAGAGGTAAGCTCTGCCGATAACACCGATCAATACCGCCATGCCAAGTGATATCAACACCCATATAATCGCAATGACTCTGGATTTTTTTAATTCCTTTTCACTTCTAACCGCCATAAAACGGGTAAGAATGTGAGGCATTCCACAGTATCCAAGTCCCCATCCTATCTGAGAAATAATATCTACTGCCCGGTAAGATGTTCCGCCATTATGCATAATGTTCAAATAAGAATCTGCATTTACGCCGCTGGCTGCAAGATTTGCAGTGACTGTGTCAGGGCCCATTACAAAATATGCTACAACCGGCACGACCAGAAGTCCAACCAGCATCAGCATCCCCTGAATAAAGTCAGTGAGGCAGACAGCAAGAAACCCACCCATGAATGTATATGCCAAAATAACAGCTGCTCCAATGGTTAATGCCACGCGGTAATCAATTCCAAAAACACTTGCAAATAATTTTCCTCCGGCAGCTAATGCAGAAGCGGTGTACACGAGGAAGAAAATAACAATTACAATTGAAGAAATCAAAAGCAGTATTTTCTTTTTATCGTGAAACCTGTTTTCCAGATATTCCGGAAATGTAATCGCATTATTTGCTCTGATTGTATATCGGCGAAGCCGGGAAGATATGCATACCCAGTTAAACACGGTGCCGATAAATAAGCCTACTGCAATCCATGCCTGCCCGGTGCCCAGTGCATAAACTGCTCCAGGCAGCCCCATTAACAGCCAGCCGCTCATATCAGAAGCCTGGGCTGACAAAGCCGCTACCCAGCCGCTTAACCCACGACCGCCTAAAAAGAAATCATCTGTGCTCTTATTTTTCCTCATGGTCATCACACCGATTCCCATCATCATTGCAAGATACGCAACAAATGCAATCAATATCCAAATTATAGAACTTTTCTCCATGTACCTTTTCCTCTCTCTTTTCCTCTTTGTCTTACTTTTTCTTTATATATACTTTAAAAACGCCTGGTACCCCAGATACGCCTCATATATATCCACCTTGCTGGCGATCTCCCATGGTGCATGCATGTTCAGTACGGCAACACCACTGTCAATAACCTCCATACTGTAATTTGCCAGGATATATGCAATTGTTCCGCCGCCTCCCTGGTCTACTTTTCCAAGCTCTGCCGTCTGGAAGCTGACCTTATTCTCATCCAGAATCCTGCGAATTTGTGCAATATATTCTGCATTAGCATCATTGGAGCCGGATTTTCCTCTTGAACCGGTGTACTTATTAAATGTCAAACCTCTTCCTAAAAAGGCGCTGTTGTTTTTCTCCATAACGCTGGGATAGTTGGGATCAAATGCAGCACTTACATCAGAAGAAAGCATCTTGGAATTTTTCAGGGCACGGCGTAATTTTAGCTCACTGTAATCTCCGGTACAGTTCATTACCTCAGCCACCGTATTTTCAAAAAACTTAGACTGCATGCCGGTTGCTCCTACGCTTCCGATCTCTTCTTTGTCTACCAGAAGGCATACTGCCGTCCTGCTGGTTTTATAAAGCTCCAGCATAGCCATGTAAGATGGATAAGCACAAACGCGGTCATCCTGCCCATATCCCATAACCATACTTCTGTCCAGGCCGTAATCCCTTGCTCTTCCCGCCGGAACAGCTTCAAACTCTGCCGACAGGAAATCCTCTTCTTCTATTCCGTATTTCTCGCCTAATATCTTCAGGATCTGTGCCTTTACCGGTTCTTTATCGTCTCCTTCTAAAGGAATGCTTCCGATTAAGATGTTCAGGTCTTCTCCTTCAATCACCTTATTCGCCTTCTTCTCAAGCTGTGTTCCTGACAGATGAATCAGCAGATCCGATACACCAAATACAGGCTCTGACATTTCTTCCCCAATGGAAACCTCCACTATGCTTCCGTCTTTTTTTGCTGCAACACCGTGCAGGGCAAGAGGGTGTGCAACCCACTGATATTTTTTTACTCCGCCGTAATAATGTGTTTCCATCATGGCAAGGTCATTATCTTCATATAAAGGATTCTGTTTCAAATCCAGTCTCGGCGAATCAATATGGGCTCCCAGAATATTCATTCCTTCTTCTATTGGTTTTTCTCCAATATGGAATAACGCAATTGTCTTCCCCATATTGGCTGCATATACTTTATCGCCACACTTTAATTCCCTTCCGGAAGAAACTATTTCTTCCAGATCCTCATAACCAAACGACTGAATCTGTGCAATCACTTCTTTTACACATTCTCTTTCTGTCTTGCATTTGGAAATAAAATCTTTATATCCTTCATTAAAGGCAAATACTTTTTCACGTCCTGCCTCATCATATTTTTTCCATGCATTTTCACGTTCCATACTCTGCCACCCTTTCTATCATTTCAATTAAATTTATGAATATGTCCTCGGTTTCCTCCATATATTCCTGGTTTTCTTTACATCCCCTTAGACTTCTTCACACACGCCTTCATGGCTTCAATCACAGCACTTCTCATACCCTTTTCTTCTAATACACGCACCGCTTCAATCGTTGTACCGCCCGGTGAGCATACCATATCCTTTAATTCTCCCGGGTGCTTTCCGGTCTCTAATACCATCTTCGCGCTGCCAAGTACCGCCTGGGCTGCAAATTTATATGCCTGTGCTCTTGGCATCCCATCCGCAACCGCACCGTCAGCCATGGCTTCTATGAACATAAAGACATATGCCGGAGCACTTCCGCTTACGGATACTACTACATCCATCAGATGTTCACTGATTACTTCCGTAGACCCACATGCTCTGAGAATCCCGCATACCAGCTCTAATTCTTCGGATGATACCAGTTCATTTACACATACTCCGGTAATTCCTTCCCCTACCAGCGCAGGGGTATTGGGCATACAGCGGATAATTTTAAGCGGCTTTTCAAACACATCACCCAGCCACTCAAGTGTTTTACCGGGAGCTATCGTCACCACGATCTTATCACCGTTTACCACATCCCTGATCTCTTTAATTACCGCTTCATAATACATTGGTTTTACAGCCAGAACAATCACTTCCGACTTCTCAGCAACTTCTCTGTTATCCAGAGTGGTGCAAATGCCAAATTTCTCTTTAACTGCATCCAGGCTTTCCTGTCTGGATGTGGAACCTATGATTTCATCTGCAGGAATCATTTGATTTTTTAAGATGCCTCCAAGCATCGCTGTTGCCATATTTCCGCAGCCAATAAATCCTATTTTCATTTTTATACCCATTGCATACTGCAGGCCTGCCTGCAATACTGCCACAATAAAACAAGTTGAAAGAATCACACTGTGGCTTCCTTTCCAATCATAATTTTCTTCCAACCTTTATTCCTCTTTAATTGCATTTCTTACGCTCTTAACCTTTTGAACATGAAAAACCTGCCAACCATATTGCGGATAAGCAATGCAAAAGTTTACACTTATCTTCCACTTTATCAAATTAACGGGATTCGGTCAAGTTTTTCATTGAATATCCTCACATTTTGAACTATAATAATTAGAAGATTTCTTTAAGGGAGCGTACCTATGATAAAAGACAATGCTTACATGAAATTAATAGAAGAGATTTCTCTCAATGCATGGCCTTCGCATAAAATCGAGCTTTATGACGGTTGGCTGATCCGTTTTTCCCATAATTATACCTACCGGACCAATAGCGTAGAGCAGATTGGCATCTCCAATATTCCGGTAGAAGAAAAAATAGCATATTGTGAATCCATGTATGCCAACTTCCATACTCCGGTAAATTTTAAAATCAACCCTATGATCGACCCGTCTTTTGACCGGATCCTTCAGGAACGTGGGTATAGCGTGGAGCATGGCACAGATGTAATGACAATGTCTATGGAACAATTTCAGATGTTCCCTTATGAATCTATCGAATACGAATATTATGGAAGAAACTCCAACCTTCCCTCTTCCATTTTTTATCCCAATGATACGATCGTTCAACTGAGGGATCGCATTACGGATGACTGGATAACCTCTTTATTCCGTTTAAATGGTACAACCAACCCTACACTCAGGCGCATTGTACCTTCTATGTTCAAGGCGATTCCAAAGGAAACAATCGTCGCTTTTATTGAGATAGACGGACGCATGGTTGCATCCGGTCTGGGAATTTTAGACCGCGCACATATTGGCCTCTACGCCATTTACGTAGACCCCAGCTGCAGGCGCAAAAGTTTCGCACGTTCCATTTGCAGCTCAATCCTGGAAGAGGCGCGAAAAAAAGGTGCAAAACATGCTTATCTTCAAGTAGTGGATGGGAATACATCCGCTAAGGACCTTTATACTTCACTTGGATTTGAAGATTTTTATACGTACTGGTTCCGTTCAAAAAAAGAACAGTAATCCATAAACAAAATAATAAAACCCCGGGAAAACAGACAAGTTTCATTGGGTATTCATGATTTATGGACTATAGCGTTTTTGAATGAATTTCAAACACGCTCTGCTGCATTACGAAATTTAACTAGGAAAGGTAATATGTAATATGTGGATAGCAGATCATTGGAAAGACTACGAAGTAATTGATACCTCCTGTGGAGAAAAATTAGAGCGATGGGGTGATTATATTTTAGTCCGTCCCGATCCCCAGGTAATCTGGGATACTCCCAAGACAAACAAAGGCTGGAAAAAGATGAACGGCCACTACCACCGCAGTAAGAAAGGCGGCGGCGAATGGGAATTTTTCGACCTGCCTCAGCAATGGAGCATTTCTTATAAAAGCCTGACTTTTAATTTAAAACCTTTTAGTTTTAAACATACCGGACTCTTCCCTGAGCAGGCAACAAACTGGGACTGGTTCTCTGATAAAATCAAACATGCACACCGTCCCATCAAAGTTCTGAATTTATTCGCCTATACCGGAGGGGCTACTCTGGCTGCTGCAGCTGCCGGTGCTTCGGTAACTCATGTGGACGCTTCAAAAGGCATGGTTAGCTGGGCAAAAGAAAATGCCCGTTCTTCCAATCTGGAAGATGCACCAATCCGCTGGATCGTAGATGACTGCGTAAAATTCGTGGAACGGGAGATTAGACGCGGCAGCCGTTACGACGGAATTATCATGGATCCTCCTTCCTACGGACGTGGACCCAAAGGAGAAATCTGGAAAATAGAAGATGCCATTCATCCTCTCATCAAGCTGTGTACGCAGCTCTTGACAGAAAATCCTTTGTTTTTCCTTGTAAATTCTTACACAACGGGACTTGCTCCCGCAGTTCTGACTTACATGCTGGCAACGGAACTAAAACAATTTAATGGAAAAGTGGACTCCCAGGAAGTCGGACTTCCTGTATCCGGCAATGGACTTGTGCTTCCATGCGGAGCATCCGGACGTTGGGAATCAAAATAAATAACCCATAATTGGTACTGACAACTACGAAGGAGCTATGTTATATGAATCTTAATCACGATATGCCGCTTAAAAAGCAACTGTTCACCATCCCCAATCTTATGGGGTATTTCCGTATCATCCTGATACCGGTTTTTATATGGCGCTACATCACTGCAGACAGCATAACGGATTACAGAATAGCCGCTATTATAGTTGCCATCTCCGGATTAACCGATATGTTTGACGGGAAAATAGCCCGCCGTTTTCACATGATTACCCCTTTAGGTAAAGCACTGGATCCTATTGCTGACAAACTGACCCAGGGGGCAATGGCACTTTGCCTTGTATTTCGTTATCAGTGGATGGTACCCTTACTGATTTTATTCATTATTAAAGAAGGTTTTATGGGTATCATGGGAATTCTGCTGCTGAGAAAAGGTAAGATGCTAAATGGTGCCATGTGGTTTGGAAAAGTATGTACAGCAGTACTGTATGTTATGATGTTTATACTCTTCCTCTTCCCAAGCATCCCCCTAACCGTGGCAAATGTACTGATCATTATCTGCATTGGTTTCATGCTGCTTTCCCTGTTTATGTATATACCCGTTTTTTCTAAAATGAACAAAGAAAAGTAAGACGGTAAGTAAACAACCGGCAGTCAGACACCTCAAAAATTATGTACTTCTTTGGATAAACCGTTTCATTATGATCACGGTTTCTGTAATAAAGTATAATTTAAGGGCGTGTTTGACTGCCGGTTTATTTTAAATACGATACGAAAGCCTGTTTAAATGGGTCTTACATTTGTACTACTCTTTATGCGAAATTCCTATCAAATGAAGAGTAAGGACTGGTCAGGCAAAAATACATCCTGCCTGTAAAATAATGTTTGCGTAGGGGGTTGTCTCCCCTGTCCGTATCACTGCTTTACAGGATTTCGTTCTTTCTTTTAATTCATCGTGAGTTACAAACAAAATCTTAGGTGTATCTTTATGGTCTGCAAATAATTTCTGAATCTCCAATAGCACTTTCGGATTTTGATCTTTGATTTCCTCTGCCAGAATCAGCTTTTCTATTTTCATGTCATCACAAACCACTTTTAATACTTCCATAAATCCTGGATTGCCAAAGCTCAATGCCAAATCAATTTTTTTAACTCCGTCGGGTATGGGAAGACCGCAGTCCCCAATAGTGATTAAATCAGTATGCCCCATATGGGATAATACAGATGATATCTCACTATTTAGAATTCCATGCTTTTTCATCTCTCCATCTCCTCCATGGCTTCCAGAACCTGGCTGCGTGATGGCATTCCGCCCTGGGCACCAAATTTCTCGGTTGAGAGGCTGGCTGCCGTATTGGCAAACTTCAATGCATGTTTGATATCGCTGCCGCCTGCTATCTCTACGGTAAATGCTCCGTTTAAAGTGTCTCCGGCTCCTGTTGTATCTACTACGTTCGCTTTTCTTGCTGGAACAACCAGGATTTCTCCGGATTTCAGACAGGTTGCAACTCCTCTGCTGCCCTGGGTAATAATCAGCTTTTCCGGAAATTGTTTCAACAGTTCTTCGGTTGACATCTGATCTCCAAATAAAATGACAGCTTCGTGCTCATTTGGAGTGAGATAGGTAACTTTATCCAGTATCTCTTTTCGAACAGGTCTGGCTGGACCCGGATTCAAAACAATTTTTACCTGGCTCTCGTAGCATTTCTCAATTACATATTCTATGGTTTCCTGTGGAATTTCATGCTGAAGCAGTACGATGTCACACTTTCGTAATTCATCCAGAATCTGATCCACATATTTCCGGTCCACACTGTTATTAGCCCCTGCAACAACGATAATAGTATTGTCATTTTCCCCCACCGTAATCAAAGCAAGACCTGTCGATACACCAGGAACCACTTTAATATGGTCTGTGATAACACCTGCATTTTGGAGGTTTTCCAGTAAGGCTGTCCCCGCATCATCATCTCCCACACATCCGAACATCTCTACCTGTGCGCCCAGTTTCGCCATAGCCACAGCCTGGTTTGCTCCCTTTCCACCTGGTATATAATGTACATCATCGCCCCGCAGAGTCTCTCCTTTTAATGGGATACGTTCAGCTGTCACCGTCATATCCATATTTATACTGCCTACTACTGCTGTTTTCATAAGATTCTCCTTTACTTTTTATATTCTAGTTCATAACATTCCTTACCGCTAAGCTAACGTCGTCTCTCTTTTTATCAGTTCCACCTCAAATACCTTCCTGACTGGCTGTTTCCCCTCTACGGCAGCTATCAATGCTTCCACGGCAGCTTTCCCCATCTCACCGATGGGCTGGGATATGGTTGTAAGTTCCGGCGTCATCAACCTGCTGAGGCTGATATTGTCAAAACCAATCAACTGAATATCCTGGGGTATCCGTAGTCCCCTCCTTACCAGTACCTTATACACGGAGATAGCTACCATATCATTTGCAGCAATGATACCGTCTGTCTGGGGAAACTTTTCCAGAATCTCATTAGCCTTAAGGAGGCCATCTTCATAATCATACTTGCAGTCAATCACAGCTTCCTGCAGCCCTCTTTCACGACAGACATCCTGATACCCCTGATAGCGCTGGCGCGCACTGGAGAATTTCAACGGTCCTCTCATTTGTACGATATGCCTGCAGCCGCAGGATATCAGGTATTCCATTGCAATCCTGCCTCCTTTGTAATGATCCGACTGGATGCATGCGCTTTCCACTCCTCCGTCTAATTGCCTGTCAATCATAACAACCGGTATTCTGCATTTTTGCACCTCTTTCTCTATCTTCTCCTGATTCGTCATCAGGATAATGCCATCCGCATTCATCCGGTCCAGTAAGCTTAAATTCTGCTTTTCTTTTTCCAGATCATTGTTAGAATTGCAGAGTGTCAAACGATAACCACGCAGATAAGTTTCTTCTTCAATGGCTTTAGCCAGTTCATTAAAAAATGGATTTTCAATATTCGGTACTATCATTCCTATAATCCTGGATGATTTTTTAAATAGGGAACGGGCTACCTCATTTGGTTTGAAACCGGTTTCTTGTATTGCATTTAAAACCCTCTGCCTCTTTTCCTCATCCACCCTGGCTGTGTCATTCATAACCCTGGACACTGTTGCCGGTGACACTCCCGCTATTTTTGCTACATCGCGGATACTTACCATCTATCAAACCTCCTTTTTTATTTCTTTGAAACCCGTTTCAAGATACTTTTATTATAAGCTTCGACCTATTTAGTGTCAAATGTTATTTGGCAAAATTCTTTTTTTCATCAATTCAGATATTATTTATATAATTCCATCTGAAATTTTACTATTCATTTATCTATTTTTACTAAAATAAAGCGTGTTTGAAAAATCATTCCTTCCATCTATACACCCCACTTTGCAGTAGATTCCCACCAGAATCAGGTTACATAGCCTGCTATGCGTCCTTATTTTGGTACAAATCTTCCACAAAATGTTACATACATCTGTCAGAAAGTAATTTTAAAACACGCTTTGATATTGAACTGAATTCTTTATTATAAGTAGTTTTTTATTCTTGAATATACTTATATTATTCTGTACTTATTTTATTTTTAAATGTACTTTTCTATTCTTTAAAAGTACTTTCTACACGGCTACTGAAGCAGTCTGACCGTTTCCCGTTTCCAGCTCTTTTATTTCCTGTACCTCATGGCTTAAGTCTAAATCGTCTGTTAATACTTCTGCTATGCTCATGCAGTTATTCCCCATTCGTTCCAGACTGTGCAGCACTCCTGTGAATTCTACAGTAAAATCAGGGCTGCATTTGCCTTTTTTCAGACGATCCATATGATTCTTCAGCATCCGTACCTCTAAAGACAGAATATCTTGTTTCTTTAAAATGACATTGCCAGCGTTTTCAGTATTTCCAGTCTGAAGCGTATTGATACAGTTATCAAGCATTTCACGAATGCTGTCCATGGTGACTTCAATTTCTTTTACTGCATCCTTTGAGAAACGGAATCCCTTCTCCTGTCTGTTCCTGGATGCACGTGCAATACACAGCCCGTTTTGTGCCATTCGCCCAGTTTCATCCAGAACATACATATAGGATGCTGTCTGTCTCGCCTGTTCCTCCGTGAGCACGCCATCTGCCATTAATCCTGACATATGCTTGACTGCTTTTGCCTGTACGGATTCAATCATCTCCGCCAGATGTTCTGCCTGCTTCAATGCATGTTCATCCCTGTTCACAAACGCCTCTTTGGAATCGGACAGTACCATTCTGACATTCTGTGCAACGTGGATGACTTCTTTTCGAATCAGATGCAGTGCAAATACCGGCTGGTTCACAATCGTAGAATCAATAAATTTAGGTTCATTTTCCCTTGATTCATTTTGATCTTTGCCTGGAATAATCCACATTACAATTTTAACCATCAGCCAGATAAGAGGCAGCCAGATAAGAGTATTTACGATATTAAAAGTAGTATGTGCATTAGCAATCTGTCTGGATATAACATCTACTTCATTTCCCTTTGGTGAGATCCACTGTACGAATTTTGCAAACCAGGGGATAATGAAGATAAATACCACACTTCCGCTTATGTTAAATACACTATGTGCCACTGCAGTACGTTTAGCATTCTTGGACTGTCCAACCGATGCCAGCAGGGCTGTGATAGTGGTTCCAATATTGTCCCCCAGCAGGATAGGGATCGCACCTGCAAGTCCGATCACGCTGGTAACGCCATCCGCTCCCGGCTGAATTGCAAAATTCTGCAAAACGGCAATGGTCGCGCTGCTGCTCTGTACAACCAGTGTCATTACAGTTCCTAATAATACACCCAACACCGGAATTTCAGATACTTTTGCGATCATTTCAGTAAAAATGGGGCTGGATGCTAAAGGCTTCATTACATCACCCATAGTGATAATTCCCACGAAGAGCAGTCCAAATGCAAAAATAGTCTGCCCTATACTCTTCGCTTTTTCCTTCTTGGAAAAAAAGAAAATTACGAAACCGATAAATACCAGCGGCCATATGTAATCATTTATTTCAAAAGCTATGATTTGTGCTGTCATCGTAGTTCCGATATTCGCACCCAGGATAACAGAAATTGCCTGCGGCAGGGTCATCAGACCTGCACTCACAAAACCAATTACCATTACTGTTGTAGCGCTGCTGCTCTGCAGCACTGCTGTAACAAGCGCTCCTGCCAGAACACCCAGAACCGGATTCTTAGTCAGAAATCCCAGTATCATCTTCATTCTCTCTCCGGCAGCTTTCTGGAGTCCTTCGCTCATCATGTTCATACCATAAATAAATAGTGCCAAACCACCTAATAATCCAAAAATCGTTTGTAATGAACTATTCATACGTTTCTCCCTCAAACCTGTAAAATTTTTATTATAAAGGTAGATTATCATAGCTATGTAAAATGTAATCCGAAGTTTTGTAAAGTTCTTGTAAAGTTTATTTAAAGTCCGGCAGTAGAATTAATTATATATTTAGCAAATTCGCAAAAAAACAGACCTTCCTTTGCCGTTGCCGGCGCCCACAGTATTAATACCTTTAAATACTGTGAAAGGACTGTCTGTTCCATATTGCATCGCTGCATATTTCTATATTTACTTTTAATCTATCTCCGTTTAGTAAAACTTAGCCGATTAAATCCAGGATCTGTTTCTTTGATCCGGCTCCAACCATAGGTTTCTCCGGCTGTCCATTGCGGAATACCATTAATGTAGGTATGGACATTACTTTGTATTTTGCTGCAAGATTTGGGTTTTCATCTATATTTACTTTTGCGATACTTACAGATGTATCCTCATCTGCAATCTGCTCCAGGATCGGACCTACCATTTTACATGGTCCACACCAGTCAGCATAAAAATCAACTAATACAGGTCCCTGTGCCTGTAAAACATCCTGTTCAAAGCTAGATTCATTTGTTTTAATAAGACTCATAAGCTATTACTCCTTTTTTTGTTGTATTATCTCTGTTATTTGTAATTTTATTCTTTATTACCGAAGTGTATCCGAAATTGCTTTCCTATAACCGCTCATCGTAATTTTAAATTCATCCTGCTGGTTGAGCGTGTATTAAAGCGCAGGTTTTGATTTAAATATTTTGTCATCAATATTCTGTATGGTGATCTGACTCAGGCGCTTTTTGCAAGCATCATCTAAATCTTCATAGATCTCATCCATAATGTCCGCCATTCCGGAAGCAATTAAACATTTCAGACAGGCATTACCTGAACGCCATCCGGAAGAAACAATCTTGGTATCCAGCGCATCACAAATCTGTTGTAAATTTACAGAATGTGGATCCTGATCAAAGTAATATCCGCCGTCTATGCCTTCCTTGGTTACTACCAGCCCTGCTTTTTTCAGCTTAGCCATAACTTTTCGTATTCTGGCTGGGTTGGTACAGACATTTTCAGCCAGAACATCACTGGCTAAGATCGTTTTTTTATGATTCAGAAAAACTATTGCATGGACTGCCACTGTAAATTCGCTGGTCACATTCCTTCCCACCTTCTCTTTATCTTATCTGTTATCTTGTTAGTTACAGTTGATACTGTAATAATATCAATTACAGTTCGTTTTGTCAAGTAGTTTTTGAATATTTTTTTCTGCATTTTATGACAAAATAATCAATTGTTTACATGCAAAGCTAACGATCAATTTTCATTACTATTTTGAATTCTCTGACAAGCCTTCCTCCAGTATAAATGCCATTTTAAACCACTATAATTCCATATGCCAGGAAGAAGATATTACCGCCCGCTTCAGCATACGCCTTCCCGATGAGATAAAAATTGAGGATACTGATTTCTGTGTGTTATTGGGAATCGGACAAACTACACCCGGTGTAATCGCTCTTATCATACGCAATCCCTATAGCGATAACATAATTATTGTGGATTTGCATCAAAAAGCACCCCCATGAAAGTACAAATATTATCTGTACTACTCTCATGGGGGTTGCTTTTGTTTTAATAAACCATCAGATATGATCTAATTACTTTGCAACTATTTATTTAGATTTATAGTAAATGCTTCTCCAATCTGCTGAAAATCATTACTCATTTTTCCGCTTTCTTCTGGGAAAGCTACTGCGTAAAGTGTTAGTGTCAGGGAAGATACATCATCTCCAAGATGTGGTTTTAAGTCATCGAAATTAAAGCGTCCTTTCCCACTGCCTGCTCTGGAGAGGTAAAAGCTGATTTCATTACCCTGATCGTCCGTTCCTTCCAGTTTCATATCATAATTGCACCGTTCTGTGTTATAGGTGAAATATATTTTTTCTCCCAGTGCGTTATTGGTAAATTCATTTAAAGTAACTTCTGTTCCATCCGGCAGCTCAAAAGAATTGTCAAGTGCCATGCGGTATGTGTCGATGCTTAACTTACTGCCATCTGCTGCAAATGCAAATTCCCAGCTCCCGCTGCCCTCACGGTCATTGAAGACCAGTTCAAAATCCAATTTGCCGCTGGTATCAAGCCCTTCAATATCATAATGCATCACGCTCTCCATAGTATGCGGGTCTGCCTGGGCAGCTCCTCCGCTTGCTCCTGTGCTGACATCTTTTCCGTTAATGTAGATACTGCCACCAATAGTACTCATATCATTTTCTTTCAATTCACGGTCATAGACCTCTGTAGTTGAAACTACCAGTTCATTTTCATCCAGGATAACAGAATTTAAGGTAATGGTCACTCCTGCATCGCTTACAGACTGATTCAATACGCTTTCATAAGGGGACAAATCCTTTTGTATGCCCAGAGAATTTGCTATTGTATAAGATACATATTTCATTGCAGCCTGTACCTGCCCTTTAAACGGACCTGCCGCCAGACCAACTGCACACAGGCAGATACATGCCGCCACCGCTATTTTCCTACCGCTGTTTTTCTTCTTCATATGACTCATCACCTTTTTCTTTATTCTTTTGTTTTCCAGTTCCGACAAATGCTCATCCTGATATTCGCTTAAATCTGTTTCTACTTCATTTAACAGTTCATAAATATTTTTATTCATACGATATCTGCTCCTTTCCCATCTGAAAATAATGTCCTTATTTTCTTCTTTCCTCTGGATACACGGTTATATATAACCGCTTTTTTAAGACCGGTCTCTCTGCTAATCTCATCCATTTCCTGCTCTTCTACATATAGCTTTAAAAATAATTCCCGGTCTTCCGGTGACAGACAAGCCAGCATCAGTTCCAGTTCATCCGAAATTTCCTGTTCCACCGTCCTTTGAATTGCCTCATCTTCTTTTACAATAACCACATCTTCCCAGTTTGCATTTTCTAAATCCTTTGCATATTTTCTGAGATAATCGATTGCTTTATATCTGGCAATTCCCGCTGCCCAGTTTTTAAAGGTATTTTTTTCTTCTTCAAAGTAAGAAATATTATTCCAGATTCCCAGGAGTACGTCATTTAGACATTCCTCCTGATAATCTTTCAAAGCATACATGTGTTTTCCAATCACAGACTTTAGAAGTCCTCCATACTGGTCTATGATATACAGAAGAGCTTTTTCATTTCTTTTTTTTAATTGTTCTATAAAATTGTCTTCTCTTATTTTCATTTTTTCTCCCATGGATTTATTCTCGGTCAGCATACCTGGTACATACTTAAATGTACGGGTGGCGGCTGGCACAAGTTTCAAACACGCTCTGGCTTAGGGTATTTGACTGCAAGCTTGCTGTAACGTATTGCCTGTTACACTTATTATTTCGTATATCCATCCCTTAGTTCTATCAATATCATAACATTTTTTTCATCAATTTTTTCCAATACCATAATATAGTTTATTATAATCACATTTTCTGCATGAAAAAACTATCGGTAAATCTTTTGGGTGATATGAAACTCCCTTAAGATTTACCGATAGTTTTTTATTTTTCTATATGATTATATATTGTCGACTTTTCTGTTTCTTATGCTTTACACAAAACGGCAATTGCTTCGTATGGCTGAAGAACGCCGGATTTATGTTCTTTGTAATTAGATATTAACTCCTTGCTGCCATCTAATCCCTGGAATAAATCACATTCCTGCACTTCTTTTGTAAAATTACATGCCACTACAATTTTTTCACCTTCCCAAAGTCTTTCATATGCATAGATATGATCATCTTCTTCCAGAAGTGGAACAAATCTGCCCTGAACCATAATTTCATTTTCTTTTCTCAGGCGGATCAGTTTTTTATAATAGTGATATACGCTGTCTTCTTCTGCCATTTCAGCTTCCGCATTGATTTCCAGATAATTTTTATTTACTTTAATCCATGGCGTACCTGTCGTGAACCCTGCATTCTCTTTCGTGTTCCACTGCATAGGGGTTCTGGCATTGTCACGGCTGATTTCTTTTAGGCAATTCATCATCTCTTCTTTACCTGCAAGGCCATTCTCGGTATATTCATGGAAAGCATTAATACTTTCAATATCCCGATAATCTTCCAGTTTGCTGAAGTATGCATTTGTCATTCCCAGTTCTTCTCCCTGGTAAATATATGGAGTTCCTTTCATCATATGAAGGCAGGTAGCCAGCATTTTTGCGGATACTTCACGATACATAGGACTGTCATCGCCAAATCTGGATACGGCTCTAGGCTGGTCATGGTTATCCCAGAATAAACTGTTCCATGCCTTTCCTTCCAGATTAATCTGCCATCTGTTCATTGCTTTCCGCAGATCTCTTAAAGGTACCTCTTTTGCAGACCATTTTCCGATTCTGTGGTCTCCCAGTTCCACATGTTCAAACTGAAATACCATGTTTAATTCCCCGGTTGTTTCTCCGGCATATTTCTTTGCTTCCTCAATGGTAACGCCTGCTGCTTCACCAACGGTCATAATATCATATTTAGACAATACTTCCTGATTCATCTCTCTGAGATATTCATGTACATGAGGTCCATTACATACAAATGGGCCATTGTCTCCATAAAGTCCGTTTCTCACTTCACCATCCGGGAATGCCGGGTCCTTAGAAATCATGCTGATTACGTCCATACGGAAGCCATCGATTCCTTTTTCGCACCACCAGGACATCATATCGAATACTTCCTTACGAACCTGTGGGTTTTCCCAGTTGAGATCCGGCTGTTTTTTGGAAAAGCAATGTAGGAAATACATATCCGTTTCCTTATCATATTCCCATGCAGAACCTCCAAAACATCCGCCCCAGTTATTAGGCTCTTTGCCGTTTTTACCTTCTTTCCAGATGTAATAATCACGGTACTGGTTATCTTTGCTCTTTTTGCTTTCTACAAACCACTGATGCTCATCGGAAGTATGGTTTACCACCAGATCCATAACGATTTTTATTCCGCGTTTATGAGCCTCAGACAGCATCCTGTCATAATCCTCCATGGTACCAAAGTCACTCATGATTGCCTGATAATCAGAAATATCATATCCATTATCATCGTTTGGGGACTGATAGACCGGTGAGAGCCAGATTACATCAACGCCCAGATCCTGCAGATAGTCCAGATGCTGTGTTATTCCATTTAAATCTCCGATTCCATCTCCATTGCTGTCAGCAAAGCTTCTTGGATAAATTTGATAAACTACGCTTTCTTTCCACCACTGTTTCATGTTTTTCCTCCATCTATTGACTCATAATTGTACAGTTTACTTCTTTTTTCTGAGTTCATCATATCATCGGAAATGCTGGAGCGTCAATAGGTTTCGTGCGAAACTATATATTATAACAATACTTTATTATTTGCATTATGCATATTGTACAAAACCACAAAATAAAAACAGCCTGCCACATCAGATGTCTGATACTGCAAACTGTTCTACCCTTGTTTCCCTGACCTGTTCCTTACAGAATCCCTGATAACCAGTTCTACCGGCAGCCGGGTGTCTTTTACTTCAACCTCTTTATTTTCCATTACCTGTAGAAGCCGTTCAAATGCCAGGGACACTTTTTTTCGGTTTTCCTGTCGGATTGTTGTTAACTTTGGACGTACCACTCTGGCAAGCATATTGTCATCAAAACCAACCACCGAGATCTGATCCGGTATTCCAATGCCCCTGTCATGGCATTCATTTATAAATTCCACTGCCAGATAGTCCGCAGCAAAGAAAAGAGCCTGTGCTTTAAGGAAACGGGGCATCATCTCCCGGTATGTACAAAGGCGTACCGTCTCATAATGGGAAAGCAGAATCCGCCTGTCATCCATGCTTGCTATCCCGGCATCTTCCAAAGCCTTCTTCATTCCCATCCAGCGGTATGCATCTGCATTTTCCTCGTACTCCGCCAGATAGAGGGGATCACGGTATCCCATATCCAGCAGGTATTTTCCAGCCAGATATCCACCGTGAAAATCATCAATTCCAATATTCACCATATCATGGGATTTGTCCTGATAGATATCAATTGTTACCATCGGTTTATTTAACTTTTTCTGCAGCTTCAGATAATCTTTTTCCGAATAAGCAAACAGGATCAGCCCATCCACATTCCATCTGGATGCTATATTAATTACGTTTTCCTGATTTTCACCGCCGATCAGCATCAAATAATAGCCGTGGCGTTCCACGATTTCATGTAATGCCCCAGTCATCTCGCTGACAAAAGGATCTCCGATAGCCGTATTCCCATGGGCCTTTTCATATCCGATCACAAGTCCGATTAGTTTTGACTTCTGATTGGTCAAAATCAGGGAACCCATATTTGGAACATATTCTGCTTCTTTTAACAGAGCTGTAATCTTCTGAATTGTTTCTGGCGACACTTTTTTCGTTTTCCCATGCAATACATTGGAAACCGTCGTCCGGCTCACCCCCACCATGTCTGCAATGTCTTGTAATCTAACCATATCTTTCTCCCCCCGAATCACAGTCTGGCTTGGTCTATTCCTGAATTAGTAGTTCGAAAGCAACTTTCTTTCATATTTAACTCCTACCCCCATGTCCTATTCCCACCATTCAAAACAGCCTCCAGATCCGACTTATTCTAAACAATCAGAAATTCCTGTCCTTCATAGGCGATATCGTATATTATAGAACGGTAATTCTCTGACTCTTTCATTTCTTTTATTCGTTTGATCACACTGTAATCTTCCCAAAAATGCATGGGAAATACTGCTTTTACATCCGGTACAGTTCTTAAAAAGTAATCCATACCCTGATAAAATTCCCCTTCTTGTCTTCCATCCAGCGGGAGAAATGCAGCATCAATTTTCTTATCTTTTATTCCGTCTACGATCTTCCGATAGACTCTGCGCATTTTTTCATTCCAGTCATTCGGTTCCAAGGTCCAGGTCCAGTCATTTAAATCCCCTGCATGATAAATGGTCTTTCCACCAGCCGTAACGAGAAATGCAACACCTTCATCCGTGGAATGAAAGGTTTCTACCACAAGATCTCCTATCCTTTCTTCCATGTTTTTTCCCAGAAAAGTTGTTTTGGAAAGGAATTCTGCCGGAACCTGCTTCGCTTTGATATCGGATGAAAGAATATAGCAGATATTAGGATGAACTTTTTCAAGTTCAAAAATCACCCTGGAAAAATGATCTCCATGCCGATGGCTTGCAAATACATAAAGGGGCTTTTCTTCTGATAACTTCGGGACTTTCCCCTGGAAATAATCAAACAATAGATAAAACTCCGAATCTTCAACTAAAAATGAACTGTGATGTATATAGGTGATTTTCATACTTACCTCCATTCAGATCTTCAGAGCGTGTGTAATGCTCTGTGACCTCAAAAATATTTACGACTGCGTTAATACTAAAATAATCCTCCAAACACCTGAATAACCACACCTGCCACAACCGAAATTCCGTACAGCAGTCCAACGATTTTCAAATTTTCTTTGGGGTTATGATTCATTTTTAATAACACTACCAGACCAATTCCCGCCCCGGTACACAGCCCGGATACGACGGATGCAAAACTGATTGCACCACTTAAATACAGCTCGGTCAGTATAACGGATGAGGCACAATTTGGTATCATACCAATCAGTGCTGCTATGAAAGGCTGAATCAGGGAATCTTTTAGGAGAAATTCGGAAAGCCTCTGGGCACCAATCCAGTCCAATGCAACTTCCAGAATTAAATTAAACGCCAATACATAGAGAAATATTTTTGCCGTATGGCGCAGAGCCGGCATTAAAATTCCGCCATGCCCTTCATGGCAGCCGCAGTGGTCACAGATTTCTCCGATTTCCTTCTTTCCTTCACTTCGGCTTCGAAAGAAAATGTCTACTCCATATCCAGCAACAACTGCAATTATGATCTTCGTTATAATTAAATTGAGAATATCGGTTCCTCTGCCCGGATTGCCCATCAGGATCAGGATCGCCTCATCAGATGTAGCGATAAAGACTGCCAGCAGCGTTCCCAGTGTGATAATTCCTCCGGAATACAGATTTGCTGCAATAACAGAAAATCCGCACTGGGGAATACATCCCAGAACGGAGCCTGCTACCGGTCCTGCTTTGCCTACCTTGTAAAGGGCTTTTTTCATAAATCCACTGGAGTAATGTTCCACTGCTTCTAAAATTAAAAAAGCTGCAAATAAAAATGGCAGCATCTGTAAACTATCAAAAAATGCTTCTCTTAATGCTTCTGTAAACATATTCCCTCACTGTCTTCCTACCGGTTATGCATCTTATAATGCCCTACACGGTATTACGGCAACACGAAAATTTAAATGCCGCATCTTATTTATTATATTCACCATATCCGTGAAGCATTATACCATATTTGCCCAGATATTGCTATGATATTTACGTTCACTTAATGATAAGTTTTTTTCCATAAGCCTGTATCCGTGTGAACCAGAAAAAGCGTCTCTGCCGGCGCTTTAGCACGCCGGCAATAGACGCTTTTTCTGTCACTTACTTATTTTCTAACCTTATTTTCTCAACGGAACTGTATTTTCCAAAAACTCTCTTTCCTGCAGAATCAACTTTGTATGCCCTTACTTTTACATAATAAGTCCTGCCTGTCTTGAGATTTTGGATCAGCGGATTTGTTCTACCGGTGCGTACCCTGGTCATTGATTTCCTGAAATCTTTACTGGTACTATATTTAACCAGATATCCATCTGCCCCGCTGGTTTTTCCAAATCTTACCCGTATTCTGTCTTTTCCTGAAGTTTTTAGCGTCAGGGATTTTACCCTGTCAACGCTGATCTTTTTCCATTTGGCGTATACGGTAATATTCTTTTTCGTTCCTTTCTTTATTTCCTTTATTTTGTTTTTATAGTTCTTATCGGTATACCAGCCTGCAAACGTGTATCCTTTTCTTATTGCTTTTTTTAATTTTGTGGTTTCATTTGTCAGGAAAACTGATGGATTGGATGTGGCATTTTTGCCTTTGTTTAATTTGTAGGTTACTCCATAGCCAATCCTTACCCTGCAGCTGGCTTTCACATTGCTGCCGTCTCTTGACACGGCAGTAATAACCGCTGTTCCTGGTGCTTTTGCCGTTATTCTTCCCATGCTGTCCACAACGGCTGCTTTTTCATTGGAAGATGTCCACATTACCGCTTTCTCATCCGCATTGGAAGGGGACACCTTTGCAGTGAGTTTTACCTTTTTCCCTTTAGCAAGACGTATATCCTTCTTATTCAGGGTAATGTTCTCCACTTTTACCGGATTCTTCTGATACGTTGCTTTCACAATCAGGTTTCCCTGTACATTTGTATAAGCTTTATCCCACCCCATAAATATATAACCTGCTATGGAAGGCGGATTTGGCGCTGTGGCATCTTTGCCTTTTTCCACGGTTTCTTCTTTCAGAAGCTTTCCATCCCGGTCTAAGAATCTTACGGTATATTTTACAGACGGGACAGCAATTTCCTTATACACTGCCATGACATCCAGATTGCTTTGTACATTCGTATAGTCTTTGTCCCATCCGATAAATTCATATCCTTCTATCTCAGGTGGGTTTGGCGCTGTGGCATCTTTGCCTTTTTCTACATTTTGAGCCTTTAACAGATTCCCGTCTTTTCCAAGGAAACGGACGGTAAATGTCTCGGTTGGGGGATTTACGGCTTCCTGAAACTCTGCCATAAAGTGCAGCGTCTTGCCTCCAAATGCAGTTTCCCCGCCCTGCCGGAATGCAAAGTCTGCTTCTGTGCTTACTTCTGCTTTGTCTAACGTCCATCTGACAAATTCGTAACCTTCATTGGCATCTGCATGAATGGTATAAGTATCATTTTGTTTGGATATGGAAGTTTTTCCGCCTGCCGCATTCTGAGTGCCTGCCAATATTTGAGATTCATAGGCATCCTGCGTCAGTTTACTCACAGAATACGTATTATACCGGATTTTATCCAGGAACTGTCTCGTATTCCCCTGCTCATACAAGATCCCCACATCTGCGTTTGGCAGCTGGGTCAGGCAGGAATATGCAAAATAAACTCCTGTTTTCGTCACATCGAACTGGTATTTCCAGTCAATTTCCGGATATTCCTCCCCTTTCGATATGTCATCATTTATTAAACCGATACGGATTACGCCGTGTCTTCTGGAGGACTCTACAGGTGCGGATAAAATGACTGCACGTTTTCCATCTATATAACCATCATAATTGATTACGGACAGCTGGCATCCGGAACCGCTTGCCAACAGAAGCCTGTCATCTAACGCTCCGTTTGTCCATGTCTCTCCTCCGTCTTTGCTGTAAGCGGTGGCAATTCTGCTTTTGACGGTTCTTGCAAATACCTGCAGGGTACCGCCTGGAAGTTCAATTAACTGGGATTCACTCATGGAACCTACGGTTGCCCGGTCAAATTGCGGGCTCCCCCCCAGCTTCCAGGTTTCGCCATGATCATCGCTGTAAATGGTATGACACCACTGATCTCCATTTACATATTCATAGACCTGGAATAGCAGCCGTCCCTTATGTTCTCCATCTACAATCTGTATTCCTCTGCCTGGTCCTACACCTAAGAATCCCATGTCTTCCGTCTTCACCATGCCATTTAAATTCACAGGATCTGACCATGTCTTTCCCTGATCATCACTGTATTTCAGATAGAGATAAGAGGTCCGCAGAACCTGGAAGACAGATGTGTCATACATCACATTCATAGCTACATCCTGATCCGTTGTGACTGTTGTAATAGTATCATTATTGTATTCAATATCCTTTTGTTTTACAGTTAACGGCTCACCATTTTTAAGTACTTCAAAATTTCCGTTTAATGAATATTCCGTAGGTGCTCCGTTCTGATCGTAAATTACATTATTTTCCCGAACGGTATAATTATATTCGGTCTCTCCTGCTTTCTTTAGCTTCAGATATTTCTTACCATCTACCAGCGTATAACCACTGCCTTTCTGTGCTGACAAGGTGCCGGTTGCACTTGGGAATGCATCCACCAGGATAAAGATTCTTCCATTGGAATTGATGGTGCGGTCTTCTAAGAGTGCCGGATCGATAAATGCTGCGCTTCCGGCAACTGAAACAGATGATCCTTCTTTAAATATCTGACCATTATCTGCAAAGTCATCAAAATGGAACGGAAGTATTCCCTCTGACCAGCTTCTGCCGCCGTCCGTGCTGGTACTGACTGCGGTATCCAGATTATTCGGAGCATCCTGGGTTCCTCCAAACCTCGCATCAATGGCTGAAATAACGGTTCCCTGCATAGTTGTCAGCATAGCCGGTATTCTGAAATAAGAAGAACCGGTCGCATCATTTGAGTGGAATGGAGGGTCTAACTGTTCATATCCTTCCACTTTAGTCATAGACTTACATATTTCTTCATTCAGCGGTACCCCATAATATTGCAGTTTTTCCATACTGCCTGCATAGGCATATTTCACAGCACCGCCGCGCATGGTAGCACCAATCGTTACGGTATTCAGATGAGGCATATCAGACAGATATCTATACCCTCCAAAGACGGATGCTGCAAGTTCGAATTCCAGCTTGCCATTTACAAAGAGCTGATAGCTTCCTTTCTCTTTATCTGCCCGGAAGATTACTTTATTCTGTTCACCAATTCTGATTACTCCTGTTTTTAGTAATTCCGCCCCTTTGTAATCAAATACAGGATCTCCCTTTTGATTTCGGATTTCCACACCCAGGTTTTCCCCGCTGGTATAAACATGCATATGGGTATTCTGGGCGGCGGCTGCGGTATCATCCCCCAGTGAAACGCTGAACAGGGACTGAATAGATGCATTTGCGGAAGTAAAATCTACAAAAAGTGTTCCTTCCTCTAAATCTTTTATTTTCTCAATATATTTCCCTGTAAGATCAATTGGATGTCCGCTCTCAATCTCCATTTTGCCTTCATCAATGATCAGATACCTGCCTAATGCTTTGATTGTAAATACCTGTTCATCCGAGATTTCTCCGATACTTGCTTTTACCCTTACCGAATAGGTATTGCCTTCTGTCAATGTTTCTTTTACTTTTAACTGGTCGTCTTCAATGACGAACTTATGATTATCTGTATCCTTTTCTCCCTGGCATAGACTATATTCAGGTGTTCCTTCCGGTGCCAGCGCACTGACATAGAATGTCCCAGCCAATGCGGACGGTGTCAGGTCTGTGAGCTTTGCAGCCAAAAAGCCAAGTCCGATTACCCCTTCCCCTTCTTTCAATTCTACTGTTTCTGTTTGAAATGTAACTGATTTACTGGTTTCCAGCAAGTCTGCCTTTACCGTAACCTGATACGTCTTATTTACGGGTAAATTCCGGAGTGTTATCATCTTTTCCCCTTTTTTTGAAGAGGCAGCATATGTTTTACCATCGCAGACAGCCTGGATTTTTGTTACCCCAAAGGTACTTCCATAAGTTTCTTCCAGTACTTTAATATCAACTGCAATTTTGTCTCCGGATGTAACTGCTCCTATTGCTTTGTCACTTTGCTCCTCCGTATGGGGAAGTTCGTATGACAGATTGCAGATAGGGCTGGTTTCTTTATATAACCCGCATGCCCGGATCAACGACTGCGCCATATTCAACTGGCCATTTGGATTGGGATGAATGGTATCATTGTTCCAGTAGGTATTCTGCCACAAATACGCTCTTGTTTCTAATTCTTTGCTCCATTCTGTAAAATGATCATCTAACAGTGCATTTTTTTCTGCTGCAACAGTGCGTATTACTTCCGCATATCTTGGAAGATTTACCGCCCTGTTTCCGGCTTCCGGCCTGAGCGGGTTTGGTGTCCGTAATACGGCAACAGCACCTTTGTCATGTATTTTATCTACAATACTTTCCAGATTTGCTTTATAGCGGTCTATTGGAACCGTTTCATTTGAAGCATCGTTAGTTCCAAGCATGACGATTACAACATCTGCATTGTATTTATCCAGTCTTTCGTTGGAATTTTCCTCCTGCTCCGCTGTGGTTGCACCTGATACAGCTGTATTAATTACCACATCATCTTTTCTGCCCAGTTCATCTTTTATATATTTTTCAAATGTCTGATGGATGGAATCATAGCCTTTTGTGTGCAGGGCGCCGTGGGTTATGCTGTCACCTACAAATAACCAGGTTGCCGGTTTTTTATTTTCTACAATTTCTTTAATTTGTTTTTGAAGATCATTTAACTCAGTCTGCGTAACCGGTTTAATCTGGCCTTTATCTCCTTGCATTACTGTTCCTGTAACGGCTGCAAGCTGTGTATCCCCGTCTTCAGACTTCACAGTTATCGTATAGCCTGCGCCTGTTGGAAGACCGCCAATCACTGCCTGCGTATTAATAAATCCGCCGCTTATGGTCTGATCTTCAATTAGCAGCTCATAACGCCACCCGGTAATGCCTTCTAAAGCCGAATCAGGGATATTTACTGTCAACTGTGTATCTGATGCCGTTACCCTTGGTGCTTCGCCGGAATACGCTGAAGGGGTCTTAACTTTTCTCAAAAAGAGGTCTCCTTCGCTCACCGGAAATCCTTCTGCGGTACCGTAGGTCACTTTTGCAAATTGTTTTGCAATTTCCAGATGTCCTAATGCATTTATTTTTCCCTGTTCATCCAGACAATTCATTTTAAACGATTCATGGTCTGTATTCTTAAAATGGTCTGCTACCATAACTCTTGATTTCTGTGCATCGCTAAAGCCTTCGTATACCTCATGAACAGCCTCCGCGTAAGCAGCGGCCATTTGGTTCCGGCTTTCATCTGCCTGGGCATAAGGTGTCTGAATAACCAGATAGCCTGTGCCATCACGCAGCCCAAGTGCTTTATCTGCCAGTGTCTGCAGGGATGCCTTAAATGCTTCCAGCCCTTCAGTTCCCGCCTGATAATCTTCTTCTCCTACCATCACGGCAAGCGCTCTCGGATCATATTTTCCAACCAGCTTCTCAAACTGGTCCTTTACATCTGCGATTGTATTTCCGGCTTTCCCGGTATTGATCATATAGCGCTGGCGCCCCATAACACCACCATTTTTTGTCCAACGGATATACTCTTCAAACTGCCCCACATAATTTCGGATTCCCTGGGTTTCGCTGTAACCGCCTTCCACATCTGTTCCACCGGTAAATACCCAGGTATTATCTTTTGACTGGTCAAACATCTGCTCCGGTAAATCACATAATATTCCACTTTCTGACTTGGTTATCTCCAGTGTGTCTTCTAAACTGGCTGCTTCATCTGTTACCACTACGTAAGCAATCTCACCTTTAAAACCATTGGATACCGTCTGGGTATTGCCATTATAATAACCTCCTATGGTGAGCTGGTTTAAGTTCTGTACGGTTGAGAAAAATCCTTTATTGCTATCTCCCGTAAATTTCCCCCTGTCTACACCGTCAATTGCAAACCGGAAGACATATCCGCTGTCTGCCTGGGTCACCATCGCTGTATGCCACTCTCCGTCGGCATAATCAATTCCGGCAACAGATGCTCTGGTGTGTTTCATATCTGCACGGTACCGCATAAGATTATCCGATTTTTCCAAATAAAAGGAGGCTTTGTTTACGGATCCATTTATAGCTGTGGATTCCCCCGCAGTTTTTCCCATCAGCATCATCAGATTACCACTTTTATCAGTTGTCCGGAATTTAATTAGGACGGATCCTGTTGACAGTTTGCCTACTTCTGCAGCTTTTTCACTCACATCAACCAATGTGCTGCCATTAAATTTCTGCCCTGCAAGATCCTGGTACAGAACAGCATTTTCTTTCAATGATTCTATGCCGGTTGGGCTGTTATTACATATTTTATCCGATACTTTGCTTCCATCTTTTGACCGCACCTGGTAATAATAGGTCTTTCCTGCACCTGTCTGATCAATATAAGAGGTTCCCTTGGTGCTTCCGATCTTTTCATAAGTTCCGTTTTCATCTTCACTTCGGTAGATATCATACTCTGTAATGCCTTCTGCCGGAACAAAATTAATTTTAATGGAACTGTATCCAGGTTTGATAACAGTTTCGATGGACGGTCCCTGGGATGCGGGTATGGTAAATCCGTCAAATCCGCCTTCGGCTACCCCGATATTTTGCGCGTTGCCGCAAAAATCCCTGCCTTCAGCTGTTATTTTACGAAACGTCAGCTCATGTGTGTCATCCGTTCCCGGACGGAATAAAAGCTTTGTCGTGCCGCTGCCGGAATCATATTCCATAGAAACAGGTTCTCCGTCAGCGCTGGCTTCCAGATGGGGGCTGCCTATTACCATCATTGGCTGGTCAAATGTTACTTCAATCCTGCTTCCTTCCCATCTGACACCTTGTACGGCTGGTGCTGCCCTTTCCACCGGAGTCTTGTCAGCCATCAGCCATTGTAAATTAAACGTGGTATAATTCTGATCCAGGTTTGTTCCTTCCCAGAATAATCCGATTTGATTTTCTCCCAAAACGGAAAGGCATGAATATCCATAATTTCCAGCTTCCACTAATCTGGATGCAATCCATACAAACCCATCTGTCTGTGGTTCATAATACCCAAGACGGAGGGTTCCGTGGTTTCGACCAGCCGCATAAGTACTGTCCGGATTAGCAAAAAGAAACATTTCCTTCCCCTCATATCCGGGTACCTCATATGGATAAGGAACAATCGTAAGCTGACAATATGCATCCCTTAATACGGAATCAAACTTCAGGGTATTCTCCCAGGTCTCTCCTCCGTCTTTACTGGTGGCTATGGCTACATTCCCACCCTGGTTTCTGCAGAACAGCCTCAGTTCTTTTTCTCCTGCTGCATTTGTTACCTCCACTGCCTGGGATTCTGTCATCATTGCGCCGTTGTTATTCATGGTTTTCGTCTGCAGTATGGTTCCGTTGCTAAGTACTCTTCCGTCATTCACGGTTTCACCCATGTGCCATGTTTCACCCGCATCATCACTATAGATTACCGCTGCTGACTGGCTCCCGCCTACATTGCTGTTTGTAATATATACCGGAAGTATTAAACGTCCATTGCTCATCTGCATGCCTACTCCCGGACCCGTGCCGGTAAAGAGCATCCAGTCTTCTTTGATCTGACCGTTCAGATCAATTGGCTTAGACCAGTTTACACCATCATTCTCACTTGTGACCATCCAGAGATGTGAGGTTCTGACTGCTTTTAATGGCGCAGCCTCAGTTCCGGTATAGAGATAAATGTTGCCGGCGTACTGCAGTTGGTCTGCATCATTGTTTGCATTTGCCGGCTGGGCTTTAGATACCTGCTCACTTGTCTGACCAGATTCCAGTTCACCCTCCGCTTCCAGCACATCGCCATCATTTTCCATCAGTATTGGATTTTCGATTACTTCGGATTGCAACTCTGTTTCATCTTTATTTGATACTTCTTCTGCTGTTTCTTTTATGGTTGCTTTTATGGTTGCTTTTATGGTTGCTTCTGTTGTTTCTTCCCCTGTAGTATTTTCTTCGGTTATTGTATCTGGTGCTTCTTCTTTCGTTTCCTCTTCTGGTGTTTCATTTCCTGATGCTTCTTCTTTTGGCGTTTCATCTCCCGATTTTAAATCTTTTAACGTTTCATTTCCCGGTGCTTCCCCTGATGTTTCATCTCCTGGTATCCCAACTTCTGATGTTTCACCTACTGATGTTCCAATCCCTGATATCTCATCTGCTGGTGTTCCATTCTCTGATGTTTCTTCTCCTGATGTTCCAACCGCTGATGTTTCTTCTCCTAATATTTCTTCTCCCGAGATTCCATTTTTTTTCATTCTATTTGCTGAACTGACTGCAATCTTTTCAAATAGTTTTCCATCTGCCAGATTAGGTACCACATAATTCGTGGCCTCACCCGATGCTTCATCGTACACGATTCCATTTTCCCGGATTGTATATTCTTTTGTGTAAGTGTTGCCTCTTTCTGAATTTGGACAATCTCTTAAAATTAGATACTTCTTTCCGTTCACCTCTTTATAGCCGGAGGAAGTTACCAGACTTCCAGAATCCATAATTGCATTGGACTCTGGGAACATATCAACCATCAAGAATATTTTACCGGTATTTCTGTCCTGGACCATATTTGCATCAATACTTAGTGCATGTCTGTTCTGCCCCGATGGGAGATTTACCAAAGTTTTTGTTTCCTCCCAGGTTACGCCCCCGTCTGTGCTCCTCTTGATAACAGTGTCAATATTACCCTGGTCTGCAGATCCGCTCTGGCGTTTATCAATGGCTGCAATAATAGTTCCCTCAGTCGTTGTTAATAAGGACGGAATTCGATATGACGCAGAATTCTCATATCCATTGTAGAATAGCCTTGTATCTGTTCTGACTGCATCTTCCGGATCATCGGGAATTACCGGTTCATAAGCAGTTGCATGTTGCATCTCTGCTACTTCGTCTGCTGAAAGAACCTGTCCATACACCTCTACCAGGTCAATGTCACCGCTAAATACCCATTGATTTGTCCCTCCTTTTGCCGGAGCACGATCCAACGCACCTACTTTAACGGAATCCGCTTCTGTTATTTTGTCAAAGAAGCCAGACTTATCCTGTTCCGTAAGCTTCTTTCCGTCCAGATAAATCTGGAATTTCGTTTTTCCAAATACATAAACAACTGTATGCCATTGGTCATCACGAATCGAAGCTGTGGCACTAACCTGATTATAATTTGTTACATTGCTGTTGTTTCCCTGACGTACTTCTACCCCGGCTTTGTTTCCCGTTGGATTAACATAGGCAACCGCATAAGTATTTTCCTGCCCTGGATCTGTACTGGACAGACTGAACAAAGCACTTAATCCCTGATTGGGATTGGACCGGTATCTTACTGAAATGGTCCCCTCCTTTAGCGATGAAAGCCTTGTCAGATATTCCTCTGTAACATTGATCGTATTTGCCGCTGACGAAATACTCATATTTCTCCCGGAATATATGGGCTGGGTTTTTTCCTGTGCAGATACCTGTATCATTCCCTGAGGCACAATTCCTGACACGACAAGTACAATTGCTAACATCATCGCTAAAAATCTTTTATGTTTTTGCTTGATATACATTATTTCCTCCTTTTTCACATCCCATAAGATAAGTTAAGTTATTCTCCTACATGGAAATCCGGATTTCCTTTCCCTTCCTCCTTTCTCTTACTGGAAATCATTTCCTGTCGATATACCTAATATTATTACAAAAATAATTTCTTTTTTCAATATAATATTAGAAGATTTTTCCTTTTTGTTTGTTTCTTCCTTTTTTACCGTTTTTTCAATGCGTTTATCAAGGTTTTTCCAGTAATTTCTATCCAAATTGCACAATTACAAAAAAGCCCCTCACGAAGTTATGCTTCATGAGAGGCCATTCACTGTTATTAAATTTTATAAGTTCCTTAAAAATACTTTTGTCTCATATGGTTTCATTTCCATGGTCCCCATCACCTGCGCACCTGTAAACATGTCCAGCAACGACTCTTTTAAACAGATCCATACCGGCTCGTGACTATAGTTCAGGACAAATATATATTGTCTGCCATCCTTTTCCCTTACGGCTAATTCTGTCTCCCGGGGTAAATCAAACATATTCTGATAAGGTTCTGCCACACAAAGCTTCCTTAAGAAAACCTCTGCCGTATCCCTTGTAAAAGCTCCCCCAAAATAATAGACCTTACCTTTCCCCCAGTTATTCTTTATAAGTCCTGCTGCCCCCTTATAATAATTAGACTGATAAGTACCCAGTATTTCCGCCTGATTGGTAAGCGGTTCCAGGATATCGTTATAAACCGCTGCTTCTATCAAGCAATCCTCCCAGCCCACCATAACCTTTCCATCTGCTTTCCCGATAAAAGTACCGTCTGTTACGTCCGTTCCCGACAATTCCTGCATAAGCCCGGGAAGATTCTGCATCACACATTTTCCGGTTCTGTCTTTATATCCGGTCCTGCATCCAAGAATCAGGATACCCCCTTCCTGCACATAAGCTTCTAAAAGGGCTTTTCTTCTGTTTGTTATAATAATACCGTGGGGATAGAATAAAAGTGGATACTTTAATAGTTCCTGTAAGGATACATCCTCTGTGAGATAGACGTAATCCATCGGCGTATGGGTTAACTGTGCCGCCTCAAAAATTCCCTTTTGACTTACTTTTTCCATACGCTGATGCCATACATCCAGATCTGCATCCCAGACATTATCATAATCTTTGATTACACCAAAGGATGCCTGATATCTGCTTCCCGCCAGTTCTCCTATTTTCTGAAATTTCCCATGTATCTGCCGTACTTCCTCCAGTCTTCTGTTATCCCGGTTGGCATAATCCAGAATGCCGTGCCAATAAATCTCGGTTCCCATAATCGCAGTCCGCCAGCGGAAATAGCTGATGTAATCTGCACCATGTGCTACACTCTGCATAGTCCAAAGTGTCATCTGCCCGGGTTTTGGAGCCGGAGCTTCCATCCGGGTATTCCACCCGTTGGCACCCGACTGCTGTTCCATAATACCAAAGTTTGAGGAAACCGATCTCACTTCTGTCAGATTACGGCTCCATTTCCGGTCATTTAAATCATCTGAATGCAGCGGATCCTCGCACAGGCAGTATGCAAAATTAGGATAGGAATCGTACATATAAAAATCCAGGGATTCCTTTGTCATGCGGTGGTTATCCAGGTGGGAAAACATTCCATTCGTCGTAATGAAATCGGAATCTTTTTTGTACATCCTTATAATATCACTCTGCATCTTGGCAAACCGGCAGGCACTATCTGATATAAATCGGATATAGTCCAATACCTCATGGGGATTTGTAGAATCACTAATAGTGGTACGTGGTACATGGATTTCCTCCCATTCGGTGTATGTCTGATTCCAGAAGACTGTTCCCCATGCGGCATTTAAAGCATCCAGATCTTTATATTTGTTCTTAAGGTATTCCCGGAATGCCAGCGTATCACTTTCAGAATAGAATACGTCTGTCTCACAATTTAATTCATTGTCGATCTGCCAGCCTATGACGGAACTCCTCTTACCATAATGCTGTGCCATTTTTGTTACAATCCGGGCACTGAGCTCCTGATATTTTTTTGAGTTATAATTGTAATGCCGCCTTGCCCCATGACGAAACGGGACTCCATTGATATCACAGTTTAACACTTCCGGATATTTTTGTGTAAGCCATGCCGGAGGGGTTGCTGTGGGCGTCCCCATAATTACCTGCATCTGAGTTTCTTCAACAATATCTAAAAAATCATCGAAAAATTCATAGGTAAACTGACCTTCCAAAGGTTCTGCTTTGCTCCAGGCAAACTCTGCAATGCGAATTGTTTCAATACCTGCCTCTTTCATTCTATTCAGGTCATCTTTCCATAGAGACCTGTCCCAATGTTCCGGATAATAGCAGGTACCAAGTGCTAGTTTATCCAGTTTTATACTCTTTTCAATTGTCATAAGACCCTCCACTATATTTCGTTCTTCAACTGCTCATTTAACTTCTTTAGGGACAGGCAGAAAGTAATTTTTGTCCCTTCATCTTTGGCACTTTCTATTTTTAAAGTCCCTTCTGCCCCATAATAAATCTTCAGACGGCGGTATACATTTTTGATTCCAATAGACTCCCTGCCATCATCTCTTTCACACTGCTCATAGGTCCTGCGCACCTCTTCCGGTGTCATTCCAACTCCGTCGTCGCTCACACAAAAAAAGATACCCTGCTCCTGCATTCTGATTTCAATATTTAGATTTCCTTTTCCAAGTTTTGGTTCCAGTCCATGTATAATGGCATTTTCTACCAATGGCTGTAAAATGAAGTTTGGAATGATATAATCCCTTGTAAGGTTATCAATCTGATAAGAGGCTTCTACCTTATCCCCAAAACGGTATTCCTGAATAAACAGATAATTCCGCACACTTTTTAATTCCTCATCAATTGTTATGAAACTATCCTGCTTAATGGTCGCCCGAAGCAGATCCGCCAGTGTAACCGCCATATCGGAGATGTCATTATTTCCTCCGCTTCTTGCCATCCAGCTAATGGTATCCAGGGTATTATATAGAAAATGGGGATTAATCTGCATTTTAAGAAATTCAATCTCCGCCTGTTTTTGGGATATCTCCATTTTATATACCTTTTCAATCAGGGTTTCTATGTTCTTAGCCATATCATTATAGGTTCTTCCCAGACTTCCGATTTCATCATTGCCCGCTATGTGCACCCGGCCTGAAAAATCCCCCTGTCCCACTGCCGTCATACTTTTGCTCAACTGTCCCAGGGGAAAGGTAATATGCCTGATCATCAAAATGATTGCAACCACAGCCACTACTATGGCCAGCAAAGCTATCCCGCCTGAAAAAAGCGCAAAGTACCGGATATCTTTTTGTATTTCTCCAACCGCTACCGTTGTAACCAGCATCCATCCATTGGGCATTTTTTCACCGGTATAAAGGTAAGAATCCACTTCATTGATTTCTGCCCGTGAATCATTCTGAATATTCTGAAGCCTTTCAAGTTCCACCGGAAAATAACTTCCCACATGCTTCCTGTTGTTGGATGCCACTACTATTCCATCTGTATCCACAATGTAAGTACCACTGGTGTACGTATTCGATATATCTTCCAGAATATCGGAGAAATATGCCTCTTCGCAGACGAGATCGATGATTCCAATGGGACGCTGAGTTTTAAAGTCATAAATAGCCCGCTCAATACAGATTCCATTCTGCCCGTCATCTGTCAGTTTCCAGAGGGTGGAGCCCTTCGCATCAAAGACTTCATTTCCGGAGAACATCTGTATGACCTGCTCTCCAACCTGTTTTTGTACCGTAAACGCTTCCTCCGTCAGGGAAATAACGCTCAGGGAAGTTACGTTTTTATTATAGAGGGCATCTCCGATCAGTTCTTCCTCCACTGACCTTTTTACCAGCAGCTTCTCATATTCAGACAGCGTTTTCGTATTGACTATGCCCAATTGCTCTTGAATCTTAGTGTTTTTCAATGTATTAAAAGTAATGGTCTCTATTTCATCAATATTATTTTCCAGGTTATTTGTTGTCTGTCTGGTAATATCCATGATATACTGCCTGGACTTTTCTTTGTAAACCGTTTGGAATACAGCCATTGAAGCAAACGAAATACCTGCGCTGGAAATGATAACCAATACTGAAAATGTCAGAATCAGCTTTTCTTTCAGCCTCATATCCTTGAATCTGTGCTTTCTTTGCATGATTAACCCCATGGCATATTACAGAAAATCTGTAATACTGCTGTACCTCTTATTTTTTCCTGTCCATCATGTCCAGAATTTCTCTGATTGAATAATCCTTTTGTATCCCGGGGTTCTTCCTGTACTCTCCCGGCGTGCTGTCAAATATCCGCTTAAACACCTGACTGAAATAGCGGGAATCATGGAATCCTGTTCTGTCGCAGATCATATTGATTTTCTGTTTATTTTCCTTTAGCAGATACCCCGCATTCATAAGGCGGATTCCAGTCAGGATATCCACAAAGGAGTAGCCCGTTTCCCTTTTTATCAACCTTGACAGATAGATCGCGGTGAAATGATACTGTTCAGCCAGTGCATTCAGTGTAATATCTCCGCTGTAATTCTGCGCGATATAAGTCAGCATATCCATAACCTGAGGATTTGCCCCCCGGAAACTGTAAAGTATTTGCTCGGCAGCATCAAAAGCCCCCACCATATCTTCGTGTTCCCGGACTACTTTCCTGGAATATCTTTTTTGTTCCAGAATACTTACGGCACGTCTCACGGAAGCAGCTAATTCATCCGTCTTAATTGGTTTTAATATGTAATCATATACCTGCTGCCTGATTGCTTCCTGTGCATACTGGAAATCACTGAATCCGGTGAGTAGTACTACCATAGTACTCTTCTGGTATTCCCGGATATACCCCGCCAGCTCAAGACCTGACAGCCCCGGCATGCGGATATCACTGATAATAATGTCAATCTCTTCTCTCTCCAGCAATTCTCTGGCTTCCTGCCCATTCTGTGCACTTAAGACCTTTTCAAACCCCTCTGCTTTCCAGTCCATGGATAAAATTCCCTGGCGTATAATGATTTCATCATCTGCAACCAGCAGTTTCAATGATATTCCCCCTTTTCCTGTATCCTTCCATCAGCCCTTTACTGCCCCTGCCACCATTCCCTCCATAATATTCCGATGTAATAGTATGTATACAATCACGCTGGGAATAATGGTAATCACAACTGCAGCTATCATCGCTGTATAATCCGTTGCATATTGCCCCTGAAAAGCAGTAAGTCCCACAGGAAGCGTCATTTTTGACTGGTCTGTCAGAAATATCTGCGGAAGCAGAAGATCGTTCCAGATATTGATAAATACAATCACAGCTACCGTCACAACAGATGATTTTGAGATGGGCATAATGATCTGATAGAAAATACGGTAGATACTGCACCCATCCATTACTGCTGCTTCTTCAATATCACGGGGAATTGACAGAAAAAATCCGGTTAGTATGAAGATAGCCATTGGAAAGCTGTTTGCTATATGGGGAATAATCACCGAAGCATGGGTATTCAACAAGTTTACCTTATTAAACATATTAAATAACGGGATAATCGTTGCATATGCAGGTATCATCATACCCAGCAAAAATATATTCATCATTATCCCGGAGAGCTTCCATTTCATCCGTGATATTGCATAGGCAGCCATACAACTTAAGACTGCTCCGGCTAATACCGCTATTACTGCAATTATAACAGAATTTGTAAAATATGTCCCAATCTTTCCATCTACCATCGCAGAAATATAATTTTTAAATCCAAAGGCTTCCGGCATGCCCCAGGGATTTGCAAATAACTCATCATTGGTCTTAAACGAACTGATTAACAGCCATATAATCGGATAAATACAGGTAAGCGTGAATAGCCCCAGCCCTGTATACTTAAACGCGAAAAACATCTTGTCTTTTCCATTTATCCTCATCTTTATTCCTCCTTTCAAAACCATCATGCAATACTAGAGCGTGTTTTAAAATTGCTTTCTGGCAGCTGTGCGTCACAGTTTGTGGGAGATTTGTCCCGAATGAAGGGCACGTAGCGGGCTACGTAACCTGAATTCGGGGCAAATATACCGCAAAGTGGGGCGTGCAGATGGCGGGAATGAATTTTCAAACACGCTCTAGTATTCAACTGGGTCCGATTTGAAAATCAAATTCGAAACTGCAACGGCACAGATACATAAAACAAGTAAAATAACACCAATTGCTGCAGAATATCCGTATTTTAATGTCCGAAATCCCTGATAAAACATATAAGTAGACATTAATTCAGTTGCATGGTTTGGGCCTCCGCCGGTCATAACCGCCACCAGATCATAATATTTCAGGGACCCTGTAATAATCAACACTGCATCCACCTTTAATATATTTTTAATGAGTGGAAAAGTAATTGAGCGAAATTGTATCCATCTGCTGGCTCCATCGATTTCAGCCGCTTCATACAGGGAACTTGGTATATTTTTCATTGCAGCTATTTGTATAATCATGTGATACCCAACGAACTGCCACATGACAACAATAATAATACAAAACAGTGCAATCCGGGGGTTGGACAGCCATGCCTGCTGAGCATTGCCAAATCCCAGAACTTCAAGGAGTTTATTCAGAAGCCCAAATTCCGAATTATAAATAAAAGACCACATCAGTCCCACTGCCACCCCACATATAACACTAGGCAAAAAGAATACTGTTTGGAAAAAGTGGCTTCCTTTTATCTTTTGAAACAGAATATTTCCAAAAATTAATGCCAGCGGCAGATGGGCAATTAAGGAACCGATTACCATGAAAATATTATTGCGCAGTGCCGTTAAAAAGGTAGAATCTTTAAACAGATTCAAATAATTTTTTAATCCCACGAATTTTCCCGGACTCATCAGATCAGTCTGAAATAAACTGATATAAATATTATAAAATATCGGTATCAGAGAAAATACACCATAGATTAAAAATGCCGGAAGTACAAATACTGCAATACTTTTTTTATTTCCTAAAATTTTGTCCATATTAACAGCCTCCTTAAGCCTGATTAACTGCCGCTTCCACAGAAAGGTTTAAACTTTTAGCGGTCTGCATTTTCTTCTGCAAATGCCTGCAGTTCATCAAATGCTTTCCTTGGATCAGAACCTCCGAATACCGCCAGACACTGATTATTAAATTCCACACCTTCTCCGGCACCAAAGGCTCTGTCCCACCAGGGTGTGAGGCCCTTTGCCTTGTTTGATAAGCTGATAATCTCAGCAACCAGTGGGTCAATCTTAGAATCATCTACTTCTAATTTTAAAGATGGCAGCCTTCCCATCTCATAAAGCAGCTTCTCTTCACTTTGTTTGGAGGTCCAGTATTTCAAAAATGCAACTGCAATCTCCTTGTTAGGTGAGGATTCAGCAACTGCAAAGCAGGTATCTACCGATCCAACTGAAATATTATTATATTGGGAATTCTTTCCCGGAAGTGTAAAAGCACCTACACAATCGGTGATGGAACTGGTATTCTTATCCAGAATTGTGGATGCATCCCATGCTCCCTGAAAATACATAGCCGCCTTTCCCTGTTTAAACTGAGACTGCACTTCTTCCGCTGTCATACCAAGCATTCCGTCCTGGAAATATCCCTTATCTATCATACTTTGTACTTCGTTAGAAGCTTCCACATGCGCCGGATCATTCCATTTTCTCGTTCCGTCACAGATGCCATCATACAAATCCATTCCTGCTATTCCGTTTGATATCTGCTGCACAAACTGCGCCGGAATCCAGGAATCAGTAGCTGCCAGTATCATTGGCGTAACCTGGTTATTTTTTAAGGTTTCGCATACATCCAGAAATTCTTCATAGGTTTCTGGAACGCTTACCTGATTCTCTTCGAATATCTTTTTATTATAAAACATGACACAAAAGGACTTCTGGGTTGGTATTGCATATAGTTTTCCATCATAAGTTACCGGATCCAGTACCCCTTCTGCAAAACTGTTCTTCCACTTGTCATCCCCTTCCATCGCTTCCTGAAGGGATGCCACTTTGCCGCCCTCTACAAATGGTTTTAAATAATCCAACTCCCAGGTAAAAAATATATCGGGCACAGAATTAGAAGCCATAAGCGTTGTCAATTTTGTTTTGTACTGTTCGTTCTCATAAAACTCTATATTTACCGTGGCTCCCCACTCATTGTCCTTTGAAAACTCATCAGCAATTTCCTGATATGTCTCCCGATATGCATCAGCTGCGCTTCCAACGCACATAGCTGTCAGCGCCGGTCCATCTCCTGTTTTTACACCTTCTCCCGTATTTCCACTATCCAGGTTTTCTGACATCTCACTTCCCGTTTTGCTGCTCTTCCCATCCGGGGAGACCTGGCTGTCAGCCCCATTGCCTCCGCATCCTGCCAGCATACCTACGGCTGCCATTGCCGCAATCCCTGTAAATATTAAACTCATCCATCTTCTTTTCATACCCTGTCTCTTCCTTTCATAATTAGTTTTCCATTTTCCTTGTTTTAACACATTTTCAGGTTTCACCACATCGAACCCTTTTGATATCTGTTTCTGTTTTAAGATAATTTTATTATATATTACATCACATTAAGGAAACAGGTAGATGGATAACCAAAAATGTTTAAAATATAAAACAGAGTAGTCTTACCATATCAGCCTCTTTACTAAAAAATAAAAAAAGCGGTATGATTAGCTTTCCCAGCCATATCATACCGCAGATCTTTCCTGTTTAAATTTACCAGATAAATGTTTCAGAAAAGGTTTCATTTTTCAATCTTCTCAAAAAACACTTCTCTTTAATTCCCCATTCCAACTATCATACCCAGCACATAAGGCACCAGCCATACCGCCCAGACAAAAATACTGAATTTGTGGAAATTCTCCTGTTTCTGCTCATTCTTTTTCACCAGAACAATCGTTGCCCATACTGCATGGAACAGCATCAGGGCAATTGCCAGAGCGCCTGTAATTCCATGGAGATTTATGCCACCAGTACCTGGCTTACTTCCGGCAATGGTACTCATGATAGTAGTTCCTGTGGTATCAAACACCAGACCCAGCCAGAATATAATGACATGAGGCTTGCGCAAAACATGTGCCTTTCGCTCTGAAAAAACGCCGATTGTATAAAATATCAGTGCCAAAGTAATCGTAATTATAGCTAAAATTAATTTTACATCCATATGTACTTTCTCCTTTATATTCAACTTGAACAACGTTCATTATATAGTATAAATTATCATTTGTCAAATCTTTTAGTTAAATCCATATGCAATGCAATTAAAAATCAGCCGGAGATTCTTCCTCCCAGGCTGATTTTCTTATCTATATTAATTTCGTTATCACACTCTGAAACCCACTCAGAACAACATTGCCATCCCCGACATTCAATTTCTCATAATTGTTCAAAAGTATTTCTCCTATTTCATCCCCTAACGGCAGCCTGATTTCCCTTGCATTACAATTGTGGATCGCCAGAATCCGTTTTCCTTCATATCTTCTTTCATAAGCAATGATTCCATCCTGGTCTTCATACCGTGGAATGGTATCGCCATAAATAAAAGCTTCCTCAAGATCTTCCCTTTTTCTTAAGGCTATCATCTTTTTGTAATAAGAAAGCAGGGAGTTTTCATCTTTTTTCTGTGTCTCATAATTTATCCTGCGGTAATTCGGATTTACTTCGAACCATGGAGTTCCCTCCGTAAACCCTGCATTTTTCCTGTCGTTCCACTGCATAGGCGTCCGGCTGTGTTCCCTGCATTCGTTGTTGACTTTTTCCAATGCCTCTTCTTCCGTCATACCTTTTAGCAGGTATCCATTATAATTGTTGAAAGTTGCCAGATCCAGAAACTCGTTAATCGATTTTTTCTGGTAATCCCGCATCCCAATTTCCTGCCCCTGGTATAAAAATACAATTCCTCTCAGGAAAAAGTTTACCGAAGCCAGCAAAGATTCGCTATAGAAACTGATATACGCTTCCGGTATAAACCGCTCCACAGATCTGGATGTATCGTGATTGTCTGTAAAATTACACATCAGACCATGGCCTTTTGCGTAATCCTGTTTTGCAAACAGCCGCTCTCTCAGTTCACGGATCATTTCTAACGGACGGTCTTTCCATTCTTTATCCTTTACATGAAACTGCGTATGGCAGAAATCAAAAATCGTGGAAAAATAACCATCGTCTCCGATAAATTCCCCCAGTTCTTCCGGTCTCACATCGTCCACCTCTCCGATTGTCAAAGCATTGTGAGGCTTAAAGGTCTTTTCGTTTAACTCATTCAGAAAGACATTTAGTCCTTTTGCATTTCGGAAATAATCCCAGGCACTGGCAAGCCCGTCCGGTCCGTCTGCCGGCTGGTTGACATATGCAAAGTTTTTCTTTAAATGGCTGATTGCATCGATGCGAAATCCCCCAAGTCCCATGTCCAGCCATCGGTTTACCATATCGTAGATGATTTCCCTCAGTTTTGGATTTTCCCAATTCAGATCCGGCTGGCCTTTTGTAAAAAGATGCAGATAGTACTTATTGGTATCCCCAATTTTTTCCCATGCACTGCCGCCAAAAATAGAGCGCCAGTTGTTGGGCGGGTTATTTCCATCCCCTTCTTTTATAATATAATAATCCGCATATTCGCTGTCTGGATCCGCCATTGCTTTTTGAAACCATTCGTGCTGGTCTGACGTATGATTTACCACCAGATCCATCAGTATTTTGATTCCTCTTTTATCTGCTTCCAGTATCAGCTCTTCCATCTCTTCATTTGTTCCAAACATCGGGTCGATCCTGTCGTAATCGGAAATGTCATAACCATGATCCACCATCGGGGATTTGTATATTGGACATAACCAGATTACATTGATCCCCAGATCCTGCAAATCGTCCAAATGCCGGATAACCCCTCTGATATCACCGATTCCGTCCCCATTGGTATCTTGAAAGCTCTTTGGATAAATCTGATATCCAATTGTATTATGCCACCACTTTTTAAGCATTTTATCCTCCATCTGCGCATAACTCTGCGCCTAATCTGTGAACCTAAGCGTATCTGCTGATTCATTCCTGCCAATGCATTTAGCCCTTAACTGCTCCGCTGGTAACACCCTCCACATAATATTTCTGCATATAGATGAACAGCAGCGAAATAGGAATTGCAATAATCACACATCCCGCAGTAAATACCGTAAACATCGTGTTAGAACTAGACTTTGTCATCATCGTATACAATCCGATTGCTACCGTATAGTTCTCAAGCTTATCCCCCATGATAACCTTGGAAAAAATGAAATCCATCCACGGTGCCATGAATGCAGTAAGAGCTGTGTAAACAATCATAGGCTTTGATAATGGAAATATAATTTTGGTAAATACCTGGAACTGGGTTGCCCCATCAATCTTTGCCGATTCGTCCAGCGCTTTTGGCATTGTATCAAAAAATCCTTTTGCCACATAAAAGGTGAGCGCAGCACCAGAAGAATATATTAGTACCAATGCCAGGAGACTCTGTGTCAGATCCATCGCTTTTAAAATATAATAAACCGCAATCATGCTCATAAAAGCCGGGAACATATTGAGTACCAGGGCTATTTTCATAATTGGTTTTCGCATACGGAATCTCAGTCTGGATAATACATATGCCATGGATGTTGTTAAAAATGTACTTAACAGACAAGATGCCACCGACACAATTAAGGTATTGGAAAACCATCTGAAGAATGGGTATTCGCTCATGGTAAACAGCATTTTATAATTATTAAATGTAAATCCCTTTGGTATAAAATAGGAAACAAATTGTCCGCTTTCTGCCCGGAATGACGTTAGTACAATCCAGATAATGGGAAAAATCCAAAGTACACTAAGTACGATTAAGATGAGGTAAGTAATCGTATTGCCGAATTTATTCTTCAGTTTCATTGATACATATCCTCCTTACTGTAAGCGGCTGATCTGGTGTATGTAATCAGTGAGAACACTGCACATATGACAAAGGTTATGATACCGATCGTAGATGCCAGGTTGTAGTCTGCCTTCTCCACCGTCAGTTTATACAGCCAGGTAACCAGCAGATCCGTATCTCCCGCCGCATAAAAATTACTGTTAAGCGGTGCGCCTCCGGTCAGCAGGTAAATGACATTAAAGCTGTTTATATTGCCGACAAACTGCTGTATCAGGGAGGGGGTCATCACAAAAAAGATCTGGGGCAGGGTTATCTTCCGGAAAATCTGAAAGGTGTTTGCGCCGTCCATTCTGGCTGCTTCCACCTGGTCCTCAGGTAAATTGGTTAAAATACTGGTCACTACAATCAGGGTAAATGGTATACCCACCCACATATTTACCATAATAACCGATAATTTTGCCACCAGCGGATCTGTTAAAAATGGAATTGGTTGATCGATCAAACCAATATTCTGCAATAATGTATTTAAAGGTCCTGATGCATGAAGCATATTTCTCATAATCAGAAGGGATACAAACTGAGGTACCGCAATTGTGGTTACAAATATGGTTCTGAAAAATTTCTTAAGACGAATCCCCTTTTTGTTAATTAAAAGTGCCAGGATAACTCCGCCCAAAAAGTTTGTGACCGTTGCCACAAGTGCCCAGATCAGGGTCCAGACCAGTAAGGGGAAGAAGGTGCCCGCAATATTACCGCCCAGCATGGAGCCGAAATTACTGAATCCAACCCAGCCAAAAAGGTTCTTAGGCGGCAGATGGTTATGATCATAACTTGTAAATGCCAGCAAAATCATATACAGCAGCGGTAAAATTGTAAATACTAACACTGCAATTGTGGGCAGCCCCAATAAGGTAACATGAAAACGGCTGTCCAGCAGGGAATGAATATCTTCTTTCAATGACGGTATTTTTTTGTTTCCGCCTTTTAACACATGTAAATTACAGGCACTTTTAATATTTACAACATAGGCCGCAATAAACAATGCAATAATGATTATAGTTGCCAGTCCATAGATCATGAACAGCATGGAATTATCTCCCTGAACCTGTACCTTGATGCCCAGATTTTCATCCATAACCCATCCCTGTGCCTGCACACCCAGGGTGACCAACCCGCCAAGTGACGCTGCTCCATAAAATATCATGTAAAGGATAAACACTGCTTCAATAGCCAGAAACAGCAATCCTTTTACTATCTGATGGTTCATCAGGTTTGCACTCCCCATGATAAAATATGATAAACGAACGGAAAGATCCCCGTTTTTAAATCCATTTACAAAATTTCTAAATGGATTTACTCTTTTCTTCTTCTTTGTCTGCATATCCTAATCTCCTCTGAAAAGGCCAGCCATGAAACATCATGACTAGCCCATGATTTTTCAGACACTTCCATTTAATCTGAAAGATACTTAAGCCAGGTGCGCGTTTGAAGATCAATTCCCGCCATGTGAAAGGAGGCAATTATTGACACGCTCCGGCACCCTATCGGTTTAATCATTAGCTGCACTGGTTGTATCATTTACCAGGGCATCTAGTTTTGACTGAATATCGGCATCTGATAATTTACCTGCATATGCATCTATAATAATAGGATCCAGAATATCCCAAAAGGAACGCAGTTCGGAAAGTTTTGGCATTAATACAGTTCGGTCTTCCTGGGTCATTTCAGATACAACACCGGAGATCATGTCATTTTTCACTTCATCTGATTCTCTTAATGCGTTGTTGCATGGAATATTCCCATTTCCTTCAAAGCGTGCTTTCTGGCTTTCCTGGTTTGAAAGGAAATCAGCAAGTTCCATTGCATCTAAAGGAAACTTAGTAGCTGCATTTACTGCCAGTAATTTAACCCCCTGGAAAGAACGCAGCTGTACGGCTCCATCACCAAAGTCAGCAGTGGGGTAAACAGCTACTCCAAGATTTTCTCCAAGTGCATCTGTAATATCCTTTTTCCCCCATGGTCCGGTAACCATTGCTGCAATTTCACCAGATTTTAATTTATTCATAGCATCGGCATTGCAGGCAACGACATTTTTATTATCTTTCAGAGAAGCAATCCATTTTGTTACATTTACGCCCTGTTTGGAATTAAATGTGGTATCTGCTATATCCTCGCCATTATCTCCAAAAAGTTTACATCCGTTGGCGATATACATAGGGGCTACCGTATAGTTAGTACCTTCTTCTGCCACATTCAACCCAATTTTAGCCTTTGCGGTAATTCCTTCAAATGTTTTTACATCTTCTTCGGTCAGCATGGATTTATTGTAAACCAGATACATGGCTTCCACTGCATATGGATAACCATATACGGTATCTTTATAAGTAGCCGCATCCAAAGCCGTAGGGGTATCTTCACTCTTTATTCTGTCTACATACTTTGTATTTTCATATAACGTCCCTGCTTCCACAAGCTGTCCCAGCTGGTCATGAGGCAATGCAATTACATCTGCTGCCGCTTCCGGATCCTTCTTAACCTCTTCCTCTGCTTTTCCGCTTTCCGAAAATACCACGTCTATGGTATAATTTTTTTCCGGATGGGCTGCTTTAAACTGCTCTACCAGATCCTTGGTAATATCCAGGACATCCTGATCAGCCCACACCTTTAAAGTCACGTCCTTACTGTCTGTGCTTACTGCTGAACCTGTACCTGCTGCGCTTTCTGCCTTTGCTGATGACTTACTGTCACCTCCGCATCCTGCAAGCAGACTGCCCGCCATCATAACCGATAATGCAAGAGCTGTAAATTTCACTGTTCTCTTCATAATTCCTTACCTTCCTTTTCATTTGGATGTTCTCCTGTTTTCTGAGGTAATTATAACTTTTTGCCGGTTTGTTTAAAATGAACTAAATAAACTTTGGGTGTGAACAAAATAAACTTTTAATGCCTGAATATAAAAAGGCACTTGAAAAATTCAAGTGCCTCGTGTATAATAAAGTTAAACAGGTTCTCAGATACAAAATCTGATACCCTCAGTTTTAAGTGCTAAATAGCATCCGAACTTTAGGCGGTAGGGATGCTATTTTTTGTTGTTTTTATTGTCTATGTATGACAATGCCGTAAATATTACAAGCAATAATGTTAGTATTTCCATCACGCTCATTGGCATCACCCCCTTTATCTCCAGAGGGCTCACAACTTTGCATCCTGTTCCATCTATCTTATTATACCATTTTATTTTAGCATATTATTAGTTTGCATTCAAAGACTTTTTTAATATTATGTAATGACTATTTTTTTTAAAAATAATTCAAAAGGCACTTGAAAATTTCAAGTGCCTCGTGTATAATCAAATTAGACAGGTACTCAGATACAAAATCTGATACCCTCAGTTGAATGGTAAAAAATAGCATCCAAACTTTAGGAGGTCGGGATGCTATTTTTTGTTGTTTTTATTGTCTATGTATGACAATGCCGTAAATATTACAAGCAATAATGTTAGTATTTCCATCACGCTCATTGGCATCACCCCCTTTATCTCCAGAGGGCTCACAACTTTGCATCCTGTTCCATCTATCTTATTATACCATTTTATTTTAGCATATTATTAGTTTGCATTCAAAGACTTTTTTAATATTATGTAATGACTATTTTTTTTAAAAATAATTCAAAAGGCACTTGAAAATTTCAAGTGCCTCGTGTATAATCAAATTAGACAGGTACTCAGATACAAAATCTGATACCCTCAGTTGAATGGTAAAAAATAGCATCCAAACTTTAGGAGGTCGGGATGCTATTTTTTGTTGTTTTTATTGTCTATGTATGACAATGCCGTAAATATTACAAGCAATAATGTTAGTATTTCCATCACGCTCATTGGCATCACCCCCTTTATCTACCAGAGGGCTCACAACCTTGCATCCTGTTCCATCTATCTTATTATACCATTTTATTTTAGCACATTATTAGTTTGCACGTAAAGACTTTTTTTAAATTATGTAATATCAAGTTTTTTCTAATTTCTTCGCTTTTCTCCTTCAAACTTCATTGTCAACCCCGCCGTAAAATGTTAAAATATCTTTATATAACTAATTACAACATACGTTATCTACAGATAAGGATGTGAAACTTGAAGCCCAAATATCGTTTTAACCGTATCCGCACGAAATTATTTACCATATTTTTTATTCTGGTACTGATCCTGCTGCTGATCACTATTTCGCTGAATTACATGATCTCCAGCCGTTCAAATAATAGAAATGCAAAGATTTTAAATAATCAGATGGCAACTCTGGCTGACCAGGATTTCCAGGTTATATTTGATGAAATCGACCGGATTTATTCTTCCATTACTACCAGTCCGAATTTTTCATCTCTTTATAATGCCAGCAGCAAAGCTTCCCCCTTGGAGAATTATCTGCTGACCTATAACCTATCGGACCTGCTGAGCACCCCTCTTGGGGCTTCACTTTATATACACAGCATTAATTATATCAACCCTTCCAATGACATGCTGATCTCCTGCATTGCCGGGGAGATGAATGTTGAGCGCAATTTTTCATTTACAGGCTCCCCCTCTTGGTTTCAGGCAGCTGTAAATGAGTTGGAACAAAATGAGAATAAGAATATTTTATATCTTCCTTCCCACCAGGAACTGTATTACAAACGTGGGGCAAATGATGTGAATAAAGAGGTAATTACCGTAGTCCGAAAGACTGCTAATGTTAATACCAATTATCAGAATAAGGGCCTTTTATTTTTCAACATCGACCTGGAAGTATTGAAAAAACTGACCCGGGGGTTAAATGCCTATGATGGGATGCAAAATGTGATTATGACTGATACCGGAGAGGTGATTTATACAACAGATACCAGATTAACCCAGATTCCTGGAGTAACCGATACCCTGTTAAACTGTGAAACCATCGGCTATCTGACCCTTTCCAATAATACTTACATGGCGCTTCCCGTTCCCATTCAGGTGAATAACTGGCGGATTATTTCACTCATCCCGAAATCGGTCTATACACGTGAAAGCCGGCATGTGGCACTTTTAAGCATTATAGTTGGAGCTCTGGTGCTGACACTCGGCCTTTTCATTACCTGGATATTATCAAAAAGGATCTCTACTCCTATTGAATCACTATCCGAAACTATGAAAGCAGTCTCCAATGACCAGATGGACATCCGTGCCGAAATTTCATCCAGCGACGAAGTTGGCGAGCTTTCCGTGAGCTTTAATTCAATGCTGGATCGGATCAATGAATTGATTGAAAAGGAGTATGTACTGACTGCCCAGCAAAAAGATGCTCAGATGAAAGCTTTGCAGGCACAGATCAATCCGCACTTTTTATACAACATTCTGCAGTCCATAGCCAGCATCGCATCCATTAACCATATTCCTGAGATTACCACCATGGCAAATTCCCTTGGAAAAATGATGCGGTACAGCATTAAAACAGCTGATAATTCCACCACAATTCAGGACGAATTGATACATGTGGCTCATTATCTGGAGATCCAAAAAATACGGCATCTGGAAAAACTAGATTATCAAATTCAGTCAGATGATCAATATGCAGCCTTTCCTCTTCTTAAATTAACGCTGCAGCCATTAATTGAAAATGCAATTATGCACGGGTTCTGTCCATCCCATGAAAAACTTTTTATTTTATTGACGGTTACTGAAGAAGATCCATGGTTAATTATCCAGATATCAGATGATGGTGCAGGAATTCCCACCGATAAACTGCAGAAGATGCAGACGGAACTTCTTACCCCTGCTACCGGATTTTACAGTGACAAAAGCCCCAGCATCGGAATAAAAAATGTCTATGCACGTCTGCGGCTCTATTATAATAAGAATGTTTTGCTGGAGATTGACAGTGAACAGGATGAGGGTACTGTTATTACCCTAAAACTTCCCTATCATTCAACCAGGGAATTATCAGTGAAAGAACAGGAGGCAATATAAATGATCCGAACAATCATATGTGAAGATGAATACTGGGTTCGCAAAGGTATTATAAATCTCATTCCCTGGAACGAATTCGGTCTGGAGTTTGCCGGAGAATTTGAAAATGCCACCGATGCCATCGAATTCTTAAAGGTTCACCCCATTGACCTGGTCATTACCGATATGAATATGAATAACGGTGACGGCTGCACCCTGCTTGATTACCTCTGCGACACGAATACTGATTGTGAAAAAATAATTATCAGCGGTTACACTGATTTTGAATATACGAAAAAGGCCATCAATTCTTCTGTCTGCGAATATTTATTAAAACCAGTAGAAGAAACAGAACTGAGAAATGTGCTGATAAAAGCCATAGACAAAATCCATACAAAGTTAAAAGACCGCATGGAGCAGATCCAGGTTCAGGAAAAAATGCAGCAAACCGTACCTCTTTTACAGGAGAAATTATTAAATTCACTGGTAAGCCCGGAGGATTTTGGAAAAGAAAAAATTATTGAAGAACTATCTAAAATTGGTTTTGAATTAAATGATAAATATTTTACGGTTCAGATTCTCTATATTGCAAAGCTTCATTCGGACTCCTCTTTGACCACCCTTACAGAGGAAGAGCTTGGGACATGGACTTCTTTTATTGAAGAAAAGATCACACGTAAAGATTGTATTCTGTTTAAAAGCCGTCATCGCAAGGAAGAATTTATTCTTCTATGGGAAGGTACGCCGAACCGAACGCTTCACCGTACTTTAATATTCACGGAATTTCAGAAACTGGGAGATTATAAAGGCTATACCATGAAAAGCGGAACGGGGACTTTTGTGAAAGGGTACCAGTCGATCCCGCTCTCCTACCGTCAGGCAAAGGCTACACTGGAATATGAACTGATCAACCAGCCTTTTCCCCAGAACGTCTTTTTTGATGATATTAAAGATCTGAACCACAGTACCTGCTCCTATACGCCGGATGAAAAACTACTGACCGGTATTATTAAAAACAGAAACCGGAAAATGATTCCCCTTTTTATACAACACATTGGTTCCATTTCCAAAACATCTTCTTACTATCATCTTCCAACTTACAAAAATGCAGTAATACGCGCTGCCATGCAGTTAGAAAAGGCATGTTTTGAAAAAGATATGAAGAACCCAGAATTGTCTGACACAGTAACTATTGTCACCCCAATGTGTACAACCAACCGGATTAACCAGTATCTTATAAAGATTTTCAATGACATTCTGGATGAAATTGAAAAAGCTAAGGCTCCAGCCGGGAAAAACGTGATCGAGGAAATATGTGAATACGTAAAAGTGAACTACGGAGAAGAAATCAGTCTGATTGCATTTGCCCAGAAATATTACATGAACCATATCTATTTGAGCCGCCTCTTTAAATCAGAGACAGGGGAAAACTTCAGCAGCTTTCTTACCAGGATTCGAATGGAAAAAGCGAGGGAATTATTATCCAGTGATTCTTTCCTGATTAAGGAGATCGCAGAAATGGTGGGTTATGAAAACCCCTATTATTTTACAAAAGCATTTAAAAAATACTTTGCCTGCTCACCAACGCTCATCGAAAAGCTGGATACCAAGGAGATCGAGGGTTGAAAGGAATATATATGAAAAAATATGTTAATCTTTTTTCCGTGATTATTGTGGTCCTGGTTATGACTTCCGGCTGCAGCTTCTCTTTTTCCGCACCCGATAAAGCTTCTGAAACAACGGATGAAAATCAGGTAGACCTTTATGTGATGCACGGACGGCAGGAAGCACCGGAAACCTACACGAAACTGGCTGATGCTTTCCATAAAAAACATCCCAATATTACCGTACACTATGAAACACCCAGCAATTTTGACCTGACCATGCAGAATCGAAGGGCACAGAATCGGACACCGGATATCTATTCCGCTACAACCATTGAGGCAAATGCCGGAATTCTCATGGATCTGACCGATGAGCCCTTCATGAAAAACGTAAAAAAGGTATCTTTTGACACAGTAAAGGATAAAAGGGATTATTTTTTCCCGATCGGTTATTCAGGCGTAGGGGTCATTTATAACAAATCCGTTTTTACGGAAAATAACCTAACTCCGCCCAGGACACTGGCCGAACTCACAAAAGTACATCAGGTGCTGGCTTCTAAAAACATTGCTGCCTTCGCACTTGGGTACAAAGACCTGTGGGTTGGACATTTTTCTCTTCGCCCGGCATATTATGCCGTGTATGGAACTTACCCCGATTGGAACCAACGAAGAAGTCAGGGAGAAGTATCTTTTGCAGATACCCCGGAATGGAAATTAATTGCGGATATACCCAAGAATTATGTCTATGCCTATGGCAATACGGATACCGCATTTGAAATGGGCTATATGGATGCCTGCTCCATGCTTGCCAACGGCGAAGCTGCGATGATGCTTCAGGGATCCTGGGCAACTTCTCTCATCCAGACCTATAATCCAGATGTGGAACTGGGCTTTATACCGCTTCCCGTTTCTGATGATTCTGCTCAAAGCAAGATCAGCTATTACTGCGATTATTATCTGTCCATTAGCGCTGACACCAAGTATCCAAAAGAAGCCAAGCTATACCTGGATTTTCTCTCAACCCAGGAAGCTGCAAAAATCTATGTAGAAAGTACGAAGACCTTCTCCAGCGTAATCGGCGCACCCATTCCAGGTGATTCCGTTTCTAAGGATATCCAAAAATATGTGGACAAAAATCAGTATATCGAAGACTACAGCGGTACCTGGCCAAACCGATTTTATAAAAATGCAGAGAAATATTTTATGGAATACATTTTGGATGGGATAGATTACGGGGAACTCACCAGATTACTGGACGAAGAATGGGATACCTGCAGTGATAAATAACTGCAGGTACCCCACTTTTCATTTCAAATACTATTTTTTCACTACCGGCATCCATACTTCGAATACAGCATTTGCAGGATCCGGGCTTAAATAAAGTTCAATATCCGGTGCATTCCCATATTCGTACCCGGATGTTGGAAGCCACTCTGTCACAGCCCTTCTTTCAATATCCTGGATACTGTCCGGCATTGTCCCGGTACCGAAGAAGATTGCCCATTCAGCAGCCGGAACCATATATTCCTCTGTTCCTTCTAATGCCGGCTGGTCGGTTGCCACACCAATGTAATAATACCAGTTATCCTCTTCCAGGCATGCACTAACCCCAAGGATTCCCTTCACTTCCTGGTTCATCATTCCAGCAAGCTTTTCCAGAATACCTGACTGCGCTGCCTTTGCCCACATCTGCGGTACTTCCCTGAAATTCTCTTCTAAATCCTTACTTAATTTTCCTTTCATACCCACAATTCGAAATGCTTCCTTTTTCTCGATACGATATTCCATCTCCGCTTCTCCTTTAATCACCATTTTTAAGCTGATACGCGGGTATGCTTTTAGCGTAACTCCCTGCTGCTTTGCCGCAGAGGGCGCAAATCCATGAACCCCCTGAAAAGCACGGTTAAATGAAGTGGGGGATTCATATTGGTACCGGTATGCAACATCCAGAACCTTATCGCCATTGCATAGATCGAAAGCAGCCTGGGTCATCCTCCTTCGTCTGATATACTCCGCTAATGGTACACCTGCGATATAAGAAAACATTCTCTGGAAATGATATGTGGAGCATCCGGCTATCCGCGCGGCCTCTCTGATTTCAATTTCACTGCTCAAATTTTCTTCGATATATTGAATTGCTTCATTTAACTGTTCTATCCATTCCATCTGTATCACCTCTTTTATCATCATAGTTCATTTAAAGAATAAAATCCTCTCTTTTCGCAGACAGAATCTGCGAGATGGATCTAATATGCCAGAACCTCATAACCGCAGTCTGTAACAAGCACCATTACTTCCCACTGTGCAGAAGGTTTGCCGTCATCCGTATAAACAGTCCATCCATTCTCATCATCTATATATACTTCATCCGTTCCCATATTGATCATTGGTTCAATCGTAAATATCATGCCCGGTGCCAGAATAACGCCGCTATCCGGTTTTGTAACATAGCTCACACAAGGATCTTCATGAAATTCCAGCCCTACGCCATGGCCACCGATATCCCTGACCACCGTATACCCGTTTTTCATTGCATATGCGTGAATGGCATGTCCCATATTTCCGATAGGCTGCCAGGGTTTCACTTCATCCAGTCCGATCTGTATCGATTCTTTGGTGATCTCTACCAGTTTCTTATCTTCCTGGCTGACTTCTCCGATACAGAACATCCTGGAAGAATCTGAGAAGTACCCATTATATATGGTGGAAACATCTACATTTACAATATCCCCGTCTGCTAAAATACGCTCTTGATCCGGTATTCCATGGCATACCTCCTCATTTATGGACACACAGACACTTTTTGGAAATCCTTCATAATCCAAAGGTGCCGGAATTCCTCCCAGGGTAATTGTAGTATCGTGTACGATCCGGTTAATCTCTTCTGTGGACATGCCCGCCTGAATGTGTTTAGTCACTTCATCCAGTATTGCAATGTTTATTTTCCCGCTTTCCCGTATTCCGTCTATCTGATTTTTTGTCTTGATCATATGCCTGCCTGGGATCCGGTAACCTCTTCGTTTGAGTTCCTGTAATTTTCCATCAAAGCCCTCGTGGCACAACTTATATTTTTTGCCGCTTCCGCACCAGCACGCATCATTTCTTCCCGGTTTTTTCATCATACCCATTTCACTCTATACTCCCTTTCCTGCTGCCACCGTAATATCTGCCTCTTTCTTTCCATATCTGCGGTATTGCCCCGGCGTTCTTCCAAACTCCTTTACAAACGCCCTGGTGAATGCTTCCTGAGAAGAATATCCGTACTCCACTGCAATATCTAAAAACTTCTGGTCTGTTCCCTCAATCGCCTGGGCAGCCAGGCATAATTTCCGGGTTGCTATATACTTTTTAAAAGAGACTCCGGTATATTCATGGAACTTCGCAGAACAATAAAATGCAGAATATCCAACATGACCGGACATCCCTTCCAGTGTAGGATTTCCTTTAATATTCTGTTCTACCCATGCAATCATAGTCTTTACTGTTTTAACTGACATGTCTTCCTCCCTGCAGCTTTTCTTGCATTGAACATCCAACTTATTCTATACCTGATTCTATTTTATCATGAACGATTACTTTTTATTTGATATAAATTGCACATTAGATCGTTTTTTAAAATTGCTTTCTGGCAGCTAGCGGGAATACATCTTATAATGTGCCTGATATCCTTTTTTCCATGACAGTCAGAAATTCATTTGTTTCATATCCCTTTTTTTGATAGTAACCTTCCGTACGGGGATCACGGCTGGTCCATAAAATTATCTTATCAATTCCTTTTTCTTTCAGCCTGCTTTCGAATTCTTTTAACAGAAGGCTTCCCAGTCCCTTATTTTTCATTGAGATATCCATACAAAACTCTTTGATTTCAAAATGTACACAGTCATAATACTGCTCTTCTCTCCCAACAATCATACCGCACAGCTTTCCATCCAGATACCCGGCAATGCCATAAGCATTCTCTCCGGTCACCATCTGGCGGATTCTTTTTCCCGCAGTCTCCTCAGTCCATTTATCATTCCACGGCGGTGCATTAAATGCATTCATAAACATATTTGCCAGATCCCTAATCATCGTTTCCTTTATTTCGAAATATTCCATATATGTACAACCTTTCTTCGTTATCATTTATCACTTTAGGGATTTCTATGTTATATATCATCCCGTTTTCCCTTTATATACTTTGTCCTAACTTTCTGAATTGCTTTTCTTTATAGATTGTTTTCCCGCCTTTATCATGATACACCGAATGCCCTTCCAAATATCTGCATGTAAATCGGTATCGCAGCCATTGCCAGGATCGTCGTTACGGTAATTACAACGGAAGCAAAAGAATAATCGCTGCCGCTTTCTTTCGCCATAATCCCCAGTTGGGTCATGGCTGGCATGATCGTCATTATGCAAAATACCAGCTGCAGTTGCGGATCAACCGGCAGAAGTAAGCAAAGCCCGAACATAATCCCAGGTGCAATGATAAATCGTCCCGCCAGTATCAGAACCAGCTCTCTGGAAAAACGGATTTCCTTTAAATCTGTCATGCGGATCACGCTGCCGATAAAGACCATGGACAATGCTGTTGTAGACTGCTTTACATAGCTTATGGAACTCATTAGAAAATCAGGCAGATTAATTTTTAACAATACTACTGCAACACCCAGCAAAAATCCAACCAGGGGCGGCGAAAAAATATTCTTTATCTCCTTCTTCCAGCCAGAATTGCTTTTTTCCTTGGAATCCCTGCGCAGCAGCCAGGTCCCAAGCGTCCAGAACAATGTAGTATTCGCCATATAATACACCATCGCATCTGAAAGCGTCTTTTCTCCCAGCAATGCTATAATAACCGGAAAGCCCACTATTGTGGTATTGGAAAAGGTGACTGCATTAATGAACACCCCTCTTCGGTTAACACTTACCCGAAAAATGGCGGCTAATAGTAAACTGAGCCCCAGGCATACCAGAATTACCATAACCGGTATGGGAAGGTTTGTCACAATCCGTAATAATTCTGTCCTGTCTTTACATGTTGTAAGGACATTGTAAAACATATAGCAGGGTATGGCTATTTTTACACAGAATTTTGAACAGACATCCATTCCGCTCTTTCCAAACCATGCCCTGCCTGCAATCACCCAACCGATTCCTATCATAATTAACAGTGACAAAACACTCTGAATACTATTCCATAGCATAATTATTCCTCTTTCTATGATGTCTCATTATTTCCCTGCATATGAATCCTTACTATTCAGGGGCAGCAGAGTAAAACAAGGCTCCTGTCAGTAGTCCTGATAGCAGCCAAGCCAATATCTGTGGGATATCTAAAAATGTTTTCTTCTTCTAAAGCGAAAAAACTTCGCAAAAAAATACGCGGTATCACATAATAGCATTGTAGGTAATTTATACATGAGACATTTCCTCCTTATGATTAAAAGCCAGCTGTTTATCAGTCTTCCAGGATATACATAATCTGTGATATTTCTCCAATGGCATCCGCCGGATTTGTCCACTGGAATGTATATCCCAGCGAAACATTCACATATCGAATACCATTTTTCCTGATTTTCATTGGCATATGGGAATGACCACTGATACTTAGTGCAACATTATTTTTTTCAAAAAACTGCCTGTATCGTTCACTTCCAAGCTGATTGACCAGTTTGTTATAAAAAGGAATCGGATATGTTCTGATAAGATCTCCTGTTGGAAGCATATGCATGACGACGCAGAGCTTCTTTCCCAATGCAGCTTCTTTTTCAAAGGACTTCTGAAGCATGCTGATATCCTTTATGACCAGTCTGACATCCCGTTCATAATCGATCACACCCCCGTGAATTACTTTCTGATCCGGCCATAGGAAACGGGAAATTATACTGTTAGCTGCCTTCCTGGGGTTATCTCCGGGTTTTCTCCTGCCAAAGCTGTAATCAAACCATCCTCCGATTCCCGTAATGTACCAGTGCTTAGTAACGATGGGATTTTCCATCAGGGAATACTCCTTATGAAACAGGATACTGTCATGAAAGGCACTGGATTCTCTGTTTATCTCGGATTTACTTTTTCTTCTCAGGTTTTCCACATACATATCATGGTTCCCAGGGACAATGCGCACCTGAGCTTTAGTCTTAACCGCCAAAGCATCATAGAATCGAAGCGCATCCTCCGCACCCGTAGAAGTATCTCCCAAAAAAACAATTGTATCCAGTGCCTTATCAGCTATCACTTCAGATAAAATCTCAAGGAAATTAAACTGTCTGTTAAAATCAATATGAAGGTCCGATATAAATCCAATACGCATAGTTTCACTCTACTTTCTGTTCCTGTCCAATTTTGAGCCTTACTATAAGTATATCCAAAAAATTGATTTTATCAAGCCCATGTTTCCATGAATCATCAATCTCTGTTTATTTCTTCAATAATGGAATCTCCCAGTACCTGCCTCGCCGGAATAAATACTGCCCCAACACTTATCATCAGGTTCAGGATTACGATTCCAACAATTACCTCTATATTGACCCTTAGATTAGGGTTAATATAGAGATATACATGGGCCAGTAAGAACAGCAAAGCTTTCTCAAGTCCAACATATGCCATAATGGTCACAATACTTGCATATGTGCCGTATAGCAGTCCTTCTTTCAGCATCATCTTTAAAAATCCGTCATCAGTAATTCCCATTGCCCTGAGAATACCAAAATCATGCCTTCTGGACAATACCAGGTAGCTCATACTGTTTATAATGTGCATCAGGCTGATCATTAACAGGATCACAGCTATTCCATAAAAAAATACCATCTTTTGTTTCAGATAACTGTTCTGTACCTTTATTTCTTCCGTATAATCCTTGATCAGGCACCTGGGTATATCTGAAATATGCTCTTTCACCTCCTGAACCAGTTCTCCATTATCCTCCTGTCCTTTATTAATACTAAGCATATTATATCCCTGGATTCCAAAGTTTCTCTCCATCTGCCGATTGGTCATAATCAGGTCTAATCCATCTTTACCTATAATATACGGGTTGACTGCCATAGCCCGCTTTACAAGTGCCGATACTACAAATTCCTTTTCTACATACCTATCCTGATTCCCAAATTTCACTGCCTCTTTCGGAACGTCAAAACTTTTTGGTACTTTTACAGTTATCGTATCTCCCGGATGGATGATCAGCCCGTCATAATATCCCTGTCCATCCATAAGCGTACGGAGTATTACCGTATTTTTTTGTTCCATTTCCCTGGAATCTATGGCGCCTTCCAGAATGTAATTCTTAAGTCCATCCAGCATTAGGGAATCATATCCGTAGATATTACTTTTTATTCCATATCCTCCGTCCTCTTTCTCTGTGCAGATCCCATTAAAATAGTCCATTGTTCTTGGATCCGTTAAATGATTAGGGTCATTGTCAATCTCCGGAAAATAAGTTTTCCACTGCAGAATGTCCCGATCTATTTCCACTTCACCCAGATTGTAGCTTACGGGATGAACGGATTCTATGCCCTGTATTTGTTCTATATTGAATACCCTATCTACCGGAATCGTATCCTGAAAGGATGAGGTTTCCAGATAAACCTGATAGTCTGATCCCAGTCCGTCATCCGCCTTCAGGGACAAATCATTATTCTGCCTGGTATTGACCGTAACATAAGTCGTACATAAAAAAATGATTCCCCCAAGTGACAGTGAAAGCAAAATGCTGATAAAGGTTCCTCTTCTCGCAAACATAAATTTCTCAGAAATAACATCTGTCATCTGCCGGGTACTTTTACTATAACTTTTTCTGTTTTTTCTCTTCTTGTCATTGCTGTTTTTCATAATATCAGCCACCGATATCCGGTGCAGCCTTCGAACACTTATAAAGCTAATCATGAACAACAAGATTCCTAAAAATACTGCTCCCAGAATTACAGCTTTAAAGCTAATGTAAAAATGTTTGGAAATGGCATCTGCATCTGCAAATACATTAGAAAATTTTGAATAAGACAATCCAATTATTCCATTTCCAATCACACTCCCAGTTGGATATCCAATGATAAATAGCAAACCAAGCTCCATGAACAATAGCCAGAAAATATTTCTTTCCCCAACTCCCAGTGCTTCCAGGATCCCGTATTGAGAAGTTCTCTTCATAATGGAAACATGGAAAATGCTATAAATAATAAAAGAACTGAAAATGCTAAGAATTAAGATTACTCCATTGACAGTCAGATTAAATTCATTCCGGGCAATCAACAATGCTGAAGTAATATTTGAACCCGGTGTTTTCATCATCTTCCAAAACGCGGAAGGCTGCCCTTCTCCAAAAAAAGAAACAACTGCATTGTTCACCATCATCCCACCATCCGGAATCTGAAATTCTTTCTGAAATGCTTTTCTTTGTTTTTTTAAATCCCTCGTCTCATCGAATTTTACATAAAGAAAATGATTTCCTGTACCTCCAGCTTCCTCTTTGCTGAGAAATCCCTCCATTCCACCAACTGCTGTCGCCCATCGGTTGGAAACCACACCGCAAAGTGTGTATTCTGTTTCATCCAGAATAATTTTACCACCGATTTCGTCCTTGATGTTCATATTTCCCATGGTATATTCATCCAGCATAATCTCACCTGGTTTTACCGGATAATCTCCCTTTAATAATTTTCTTCCGATGATTGAGAAATATTCTCCATCCCCATAAACGAAAGAAAAAACATAGGGTTCTTGCATAACCTTTTTCTTTTTAAATTCCCCCATCCGGGTGATCCGATATCCGTCCCCCTTCTTTTTACTACGAATCTCCCGGATTAAATCTGAATCCGCTTTTATGTAATAATGATAGTCTCCATATATTTTCCGGTCTTTCTCCAGATTACTTCTTTCACCACTATAAACCAGAGAACTGATTCCCGTCATCAGCGCAACTGAAATGATAATACTGAACACAATGGCTGTTGTCTGCCTCCTATAGAACTTGATATATTGAACCGAGAATCTTAAGCTGGCTTTCACTGTAAACCACCGCCTTCACCCACAATCCTTCCATCTTCTATATGTATAATTCTGTCACAAATCTGCGCAATCGCCTCATTATGAGTAACCATCATGATCGTCTGGTGGAATTTCTGGCTGCTGTTTTTTAATAAACCGATTACCTCCATAGTAGTACGGGTATCCAGATTTCCGGTGGGTTCATCCGCAAGGATGATCGCCGGTTTATTAGCAAGCGCCCTGGCAATCGCAACACGCTGCTGCTGCCCTCCGGATAGCTCATTGGGATACTTCTCCCTTTTTTCCCATAATCCTAACTCATTCAGCAGCTCCTGGATATACTCATGGTCAATGCGTTTTCCCTTGTCAAAAGTTACCGGAAGCGCTACATTATCATAGACATTTAAAACCGGCATCAGGCTGTAATTCTGAAAAATAAAACCAATATTTCTTCTCCTGAATATCGTTAACTCCTTTTTCTTTAGCGCAGCTATATTGTGGCTCCGAATGATTATCTCGCCATAGGAAGGATAATCAAGCCCCCCAATTAAATTTAATAATGTACTTTTTCCTGAACCGGAAGTGCCCACTAAAGCAGCAAATTCACCCTGTTCTATAGAAAAGCTGATATTTTGTAGTGCCTGTACCGCATTTTCTCCCTTTCCATAAACTTTAACAATATCCTTTATCTCTACTATTTTCATTGAACCGCCTCTTTTCCTGTTTTCTATATTGTAGCAGGCAAGTATGTCATAAAGGCTACAAATAGCTTCTCAGTCCTTACAATTCTGTAAGAACACAAAAAAAGAACTGCCTTCACCCGGCTTAGATTCAATCGTAATATAGCCTTTCTGTTTTTCCAGAATTAATTTAGCAAGGTAAAGCCCTATTCCGGACCCCTCCAGTTCCTGCACCTCTCTGGTTCGATAAAACCTTTTAAAAATATTGTTAAATTCCTTTTCCTGAATACCAATTCCCTGGTCACTGATTTTGATCTGGCTATACAGTTCAAACTGCTTCAGCTCTATTTCAATCCGGCTACCTGCTGGTGAATACTTTACGGCATTTTCCAGAATATTTTCCAGCGCTTCGGCCGTCCATTTCACATTGTGTATGAGATAAAGTTCCTCTGTCTCGCCGGTAACAATCTCTATTTTCTTAGACGCTGCTTTGTCATATACGGAATTAATCGCCTTTCGCAAGGTCTCTTTTACAGGATAAGGCCCTATATCAAATTGAATAACCCCTTCCTCCAGTCGGACCATTTTAAACAAAGACTGCAAAATCCAGTTGATTTTCTCTGTCTGTTCTTTTAATTTACTCTGAAAAACCGTTCTTTTCTCCGGATCTAATTCCTGATTTATCAAAAGCTCCTGATACATCATGACATTTGATAATGGAGTTCTCAGTTGATGAGACATATTAGAAATGAGGCTCTTCACACTCTCCTTCTCATCTTTTGCCTGACATATCTCCAGATTCAGTTTTTCCTGAACACGCATCATCTTTCCAGCCAGTGCCGAGGCTTCCCCTTCTTTTAAATCTGATTGGGTTATGTCTCTTTCGTTCAGCAGTTCATCCAGCATCTTATCTATATTAAAATACAGTCCCTGATATTTCTTCCTATAATAATAGACTGTTATTCCTAAGACAACAATGCAGCACACAAGAACTATAATTACAATCATTTTATCTCTCTCCAAATATAACCCATCCCATGCACCGTTTTTATAAATTCTGGTGAAGACGGATCCTTCTCCATTTTCATTCGCAGTCTTCTGATATTCACCGAAACAATATTATCATCCACAAATTTACCATCCTGATCCCAGATCCAGTCCAAAATCTGCTCCTTGGATAAAATCTGCTCTCTGTTCTCCACCAAATAAACCAAAAGCTTATATTCCACTGCGCTGAGCAAAATTTCTTCTCTCTCTTTAAATACCTTTCCCTTCCCCTTATCAATGGTTATCCCATTAGAGTTCAGAACAGATATATTGTCTCTTCTTCTGCACAAATTCTTTATCCTGGCCTTCAGAACCGATAATGAAAATGGCTTTGTCATAAAATCATCTACACCCAATTCTAATGCCTTTATCTCATCCATCTCCGTGTCCCTTGCCGTCAGCATTAGAATGGGTATCTGACTGTGCTCCCGCACTTCCCTGCATAATTCAAAACCATTTCCATCCGGGAGATTGCAATCCATGATAATCAGGGTATAGTTCTCTTTGCACAACTTCTCTTTCCCTTCCCTTTTACTCACAGCTCTGTCCAGCTTGTATCCTTCACTCTCCAGAAAAAACACCACGCCTTCCATTAGATCCAGATCATCTTCTATCATCAGGATTTTTTCCATCGTATCCACCTCTTACACTTCTCATCTAATCCAAATATTCATTTTCATTCTTTTCCTGTTTTCTTCTCACAAAATGATCAAAAAGCCAGGTAAAGCTAAAGATGAGTACAAATAAAACTAAAAATGCAACCCCAACTCTTTTTTCAATATTAAAATCCTTCTTTCCTTTACTGCAAATTAAGATTGCCCAAAATGCCAGACTGAAAATCCCTGAACCTGCAAGCCCATAAAATAAACTGCCTTTCCATCCTCTCAATACATTGGATCCATCCCAGATCCCTTCCCGGATACATCCGATCTGATAAGCGAAGATCCCTGTAAGCACTATGATCGTCTCACCAAGCGTGCCTTTCGAATCAGACTGTAAGATAAAATCCTGCACAATAATTACTGCCATTCCGACAACGACCATAATCCAAAAACTACGTTTTCCTATTTCTGCTAATTTCTGCTTTTCTCTTTCATCCAGATTACTTTCTCTCATAGCCATTCCTCCTCCCAGAATAAATCATTTAATGTTTTGCCCAATGCCTTACAGATTGAGATACAAAGTTTTAGTGATGGATTAAAATCACCAGCCTCAATCATTCCTATTGTCTGCCTGGTAACACCTGTCATCTCTGCTAACTGTACTTGCGAGAGATCTTTTTCCATTCTCGCAATTTTCATTTTCATGTTTTTCATATCTCACCACCATATTCTCAGTCTTTCTGTGACCAGTATACTACCTGGAGCACGCTAATGTCAACTATATATTGCATAAGTAAAATATATATTATATCTTCAGGCAAAAAAAGAGATCCTGCAGCGGATCTCATTCTATATCACAGCTATTAACTAGGCAACCTGTAATAACTTTGCAATTTGTGCTTCTATTCTCTCAATGGTTGTGTCAAAAACTACGGCAAGTTCTGAAAAAAGTAAATGCTCTACCCTCTGAAGATTTTTGTCATCACTGATACTCAGTTTTTTTCCACTTTCCTGCCTGTTTTTCTGTGCATGCATAATGCCTTTTAACATGCCAAAACATTTTCCGCATTCGCATGACTTCAGTACACTCTGATACTCTTTATCTCTCACTCTATCATTCTCGTCATAAATACCCGTCATTTCAGGTAAATCATCAAGGTACTTCTCGGCTTTTTCTTTTGTTATGACTTTTCTCATCGATACCTTATCGTTGTTTGTTTTGATATAGATCGTACCACCATCATTACAAACAGGCTTTAAAATATAGTACATCTCATTTGTGTTAAGAAAATCCAGCATATCAATTTTTTCGATATTATATACGCCTCTTCCCTCATAAACTACACTTTCATTAATCTTGAACAATATAAGCACCTTACTTTCTTTACTTCCCTTGTGGAAGAACTACTCCAATAGCCAATGCATTGAATACCGCAGCAGCAAGTTACTATCCTATTATATCACACTTTTTGCTTTTTTCCTAGGGTCAAAAGTCACAATAGCTATATCGATATCTATGGATAATGATAACCAATCGCCAGTACGACAGAAAAAGGACTAATATAGACAACATCATAATTGGATGGTACCCGCTTCTTCTCGGACAAAGTAAATATATTTAAATGAAAAATATTTGCATTTACTTTTGTTCGGTATTTATCATAGTGGATTCGTGACCACATTTTTGTATATTGATATATTTGACGATATAATATAGTATGTTGATTATACAAATAGTATAAATGCTACAAATACATGAGGTGCTTTTATGGGGAAAAATGTAACTCGAAAAGATATTGCCAATGAAGCCGGGGTATCTGTCTCTGTAGTTTCCAGGGCGCTGAATAACAGCGGATACGTAGATAAGGAGAAGAAGAAAAAAATCTTGGATATTGCCAATAGGGTAGATTATATGCCGAATCCGGTAGCAATGGCTTTGCAGCAGAAGAAAACACATCAACTATTATTTTTCTGCGGAGATATGACAGGGGTATATTATAATCAGATGTACCATGGGATGGCAAGAGAAGCTGAAAAAAAGGGGTACCATATTCTGGCGATTATGAATGAAAAAGACTTTGAGATAGTGAAAAGGATATTAGCGGATGGAATTCTTTTTCCAACGGAAAGTGTAGCACAGGCTTATGCAGAATCAGTAGGAAAAAATTATTATCTTCCGACTGTTACGGCATCGTTTGATCCATCCTGTGCATTTAAAAAGCCTATGCCTGCAGTAATAATTGACAATCAAAAAGTTATTAATATGGCGATTGATTACCTGATTGACCACGGGCACAAAAAAATTGGCATGGCACTTCCTTTCAATGAGGGATATGCAAACCTACGATACAAATATTGGAAAGAACGAATGACTAATGAGATAGGAACGCGTTGTATACAGTACTTACTTGATATTCAGGGTAATTTAAATGAGACTGATATTCCGGGTGAAGATAAAACGGATTTCAGCAGGGCAGCGGAAGGATTTATTTATCTGGATTTGTTTTTTTTAGGAAAAAAAGCTGCTGATATTTACAGCAATTCAAAACATAAGGCTACTGCTGTTATTTGTTTTAATGATGATATGGCATTTGGTATGATGGAGGGGTTGAAAAAACACGGTTTCCGAATACCGGAAGACATTTCTATTATGGGAATCGATGGATTATTTACCCGAGAACGGTATGAACCAAAATTGACTACCATTGATATTTATCCAGAGCGTCAGGGAGCAAAATGTGTGGACGTCCTTATAGATATTCTCGAAGGGAATAAATATAGATACATGAATTATTCCCCCTTAGCAATCTTAGAAGGCGGAACGGTAAAGAATTTGAACAGAGAAAATATCAGAGTTAAGCGCGCAACTCAGATATATAAAAAAAATGAATGGAGGAAAAGTTTATGATGTTTAAAAAAGTTATTTCTGTTGGTTTAGCGGTAATTATGTCAGTATGTCTCATGGCATGTGGAGGGAAATCAGAAGAAACCAAAACAACCGGGGAAGAAGTCAAAGGAAAGCAGAAGCTGGTTATCTGGTCCTGGGGTGCAGATGAAGAAAAAAAATCCAGAGAAAACATGATTGAAGTATTTAAAAAAGCACATCCCGAAATAGAAGTTGAACATTCCGTAATTCCCACAGCAGACCATGTTTGGGATCAGAAAATGACTGCAGCATTATCAGCCGGTACCGGACCTGATGTCATACAGATGTCTCCGGATTACTATGGACTGTATACCGAATATTATGAAGATCTGAACCCATATGTTGAAAAAGAAGGAGTGGATTTAAAATCTGTTATTTCAGATGGGATGGTTGATCCGTATTATCGTCCTGATGGGAAACTGGAAGCAATGCCTTTATTAGAAAATGTATTTGTTCTGGCTTATAACAAAGATATGTTCGATCAGTTTGGAGTGGACTATCCTACAGCAGACTGGACGTGGGATGACCTGGCGGTAGCAGCTAAAAAGTTCGTGGGTGGTGAAGGCGCAGATGCAACTTATGGAATGGTAAACCACTGGATAGATGCGGGGTTGTCTGTTATCTGCAAAGGCGGAAAAGCTTATTCCGATGATTTGAAGAAATGCGAGGTAAATAGCCAGGAGGTAAAAGACGGCCTGAATCTTTTTGGGGATTTAGTACAGAGTAAAGCCATGCCTGATGATACTGCAGCAAAGGGGCTGCCCAAGGAACAATTATTTGTGTCTGGACATGCTGCGATGTACACACTGGGAGGATTTGAAACAAAATTAATTGCAGATGAAATCGGAGATAATTTCAAATGGGAAGCAGTTACCATGCCAAGGGTACCGGGAGGTAAAAATAACCTTATGTATGCAACTGGTTATGCGATGTTGAAAACATCAAAGAATAAAGATGCTGCATGGACTTTTATGAAGGATGCTGCTTATGCTAATGAAGATATGGCGAAAGAAACCAGTAATATAGGGCTTACCTCATGCAAATCAATAGCCGAAAGCTATTATAAAGATTTGAAATATGGTCCTGTCAGCAACAGCATTTATCTGGAAGGCATGAAGGATGCAAAGCTGAATATCTGGGGAGGCGCTTTCTCAGCGGCAGGAGATGTATATACACAGATTTGGCAGTCTGTGACCATTGATGGAAAGACAGCGGATGAAGCCATGGATGAATATTATCCTGCTCTGGAAAAAGCTTTCAACGAGGCAAATGGAAATTAATAGATTGCAATGTGTAAAAAGAAGAATTGGAGGCAAGGAAAAATGAGTAGACCCAAATTGACTAAAAAAGTTTCCGTCATTAAAAGAAGAGAGTCCAGAAATTTTTATTTATATACTGCACCATGGCTGATCGGCTTTGTAGTTCTTACACTGTATCCAATACTTTACTCTTTTTATTTGATGTTCACGAACATGAATCTGACAGGAAACGGAGAATTTGTAGGATTTGAAAACTGGGTATACGCACTTACAGATGATCCTTTATTTATAAAGGCATTTATGAACACCTTAAAATTTGTAGTACTGTTTGTACCCGGAAGTATTATCCTTTCATTTTTCATAGCATTATTACTAAGCAAAAAAGTTAAACATTTGGGTTTTTTCCGTACGGCTTTTTACATACCATATATAACTTCTGGTGTTGCCGTTACAATTTTGTGGGGATGGATTTTCCAGAAGGATTATGGCATCATCAATTATATATTAGCTCTGGTTGGAATAAAAGGTCCAAATTGGCTTGGTGATAAAAACGTTGCAATGATTTCTATTGTAATTCTGTCTTTGTGGACGATAGGGAATAATATTATTATCATGCTGGCTGGAATTCAGGATATCCCACAGTCCTATTACGAAAGCGCGCAAATTGATGGTGCCGGATCTATTCGTCAGGTATGTTATATTACATTACCGTTATGTACGCCTACAGTTTATTTCAATTTGATCGTTACAGTGATCGCTGCTTTTCAGGTATTCCAGCAGCCGATGATTTTAACCAACGGAGGTCCATTAAATAGCACATATACAGCGGCGATGCACTTATATAATAACGGATTTCTGTACGGGAAGATGGGATATGCATCTATGATGGCATGGAGTATGTTTGCCGTGATTATGCTATTTACTATTATAGCAGTTTCAACATCCAAGTACTGGGTGTTCTATGATGATTGAAGAGGGAGGGAAATAAGATGCATATAAGATCGCAGAAAAAGACGAAGCTTGCTGCAAGAACCTTGACATACTTTGTGCTAATAGTGGCAGCAGTAATCTGCCTTTTCCCGTTTATATGGATGATTTCAACATCCTTTAAGCCTATGACAGATATATACAAAATGCCTCCGGCATTGTTTCCGGAACATATAACACTTGCAAATTTTGTGGAAGGATGGAAAGGCGCCAATTTTAGTCTGTATTTTAAGAATACGGCATTGATAACATTTATAGCGACTATCGGGACGGTACTCTCTTCCTCAATTGTCGCTTATGGATTTGCCAGGTTCGAAGCCAGGTATGCCAAGGTATTATTTATGATACTGCTTGGGACTATGATGCTGCCTACACAGGTCACTCTGATTCCACAATATCTTTTATACTATAAACTTGGATTGGTGGATACGATTTGGCCATTGGTTATCCCCAGTTGGTTAGGCGGCGGGGCATTTAATATATTTCTATTTATTCAATTTTTTCGTACTTTACCCAGAGAATTAGACGAGGCTGCCAAAATAGATGGTGCCAATTCACTGAAGATATTTACCAAAATACTCCTCCCGGCAGTCAGGCCGGTTATGCTTGCAGTTTTGGTTATGGCTCTTGTGTATAACTGGAATGATTTTTTTAACCCGCTGATTTACTTGAATTCTGACGATAAATTCACAATTGCGATTGGATTGCAGTTTTTCAAAGGATCCCAGGGAAACGTTCAGGTGGGGCAGATGATGGCAATGGCTCTTATATCTTTATTTCCTGTACTTTTGATCTTTTCAACTTGTCAGAAATATTTCATACAGGGGATTAAAATGTCGGGGCTAAAGGGATAACACACCCCAGCAAAGTTACAGAAACAAATTTATATAAATTGGAGGACATTTAAATGAAATACAAAAACCCGATCATCTCCGGATACAATCCGGACCCTTCGATCTGCAGAGTAGGAGAGGATTATTATGTTGTTAATTCTTCTTTTGAATTTTTCCCAGGAGTACCTGTTTATCACAGCAAAAATTTAGTTAATTGGGAACTACTGGGACATTGTCTTGTAAATGAGACACAGCTTTTTTTGCATAATTGCAGACCTTCCGGAGGAGTTTTTGCACCTACGCTGCGTTATCACGACGGAACATTTTTCATGGTAACAACAAATGTCTCCCACAAAGGTAACTTCATTGTACATACAACAGATATAATGGGGAGCTGGTCAGATCCTGTTTGGGTAAATCAGGGTGGTATAGATCCTTCTTTACTCTTTGATGATGACGGATCTGTATATTTTGTTTCTACTGATCTTGATGAAAATGGAGAGACTGCAATTTACCTATGCCGGATTGATCCCTTTACCGGAGAACTCCTGACCGAGAGTATGATAATTAGCAGAGGATGTGGAGGAAGATATGCCGAAGGTCCTCATCTTTATAAATGGTTTGGAAAGTATTATCTGATGCTGGCCGAAGGCGGCACAGAATATGGGCACATGGAAACCATAATGCGTTCAGACAGCCCTTATGGACCCTTTGAAGAATGTCCTAATAACCCGATTCTTACACACAGAAATGATATGAGAGAGGAAGTTTACTGCACTGGGCATGCTGACATGGTCGAAGATCAGAATGGCAACTGGTGGTTAGTGTGTCTCGGTATTCGTCCATGCCAGGAGAAAACGAATCGTGTACTTCTCCACAATTTAGGCCGCGAAACATTTCTTGCACCTGTTAAATGGACAAAAGAAGGATGGCCGGTAGTTGGTGAGGACGGACTGATAGCGCTGGAAATGGAAGGTCCCCTTCCAGGAGAAGCAACACAGCCCGTAAACCGGAATTTTTATGACAATTTTTCATGGGAATCTTTCTATCCTCAGTATAATTTTCTAAGAAATCCTATGATGAAAAATTATATTAGAAATACAGATAAGAAGGAACTGCTTCTAAACGGTACAAATATCACTTTAAATGACGTTGGCAGTCCGACCTGGCTTGGAGTTCGGCAAAAAGGTTTTCATACAATTTCAACGGTCAATGTAAGTTTAACAAATGCGATACAGGGCATGCGTGCTGGCTTGACAGCCTTTTACAATGATTCTTACCACTATGAAATTTATCTCACCAGAGTACTGAATACATGGAAAATCTGTCTTGCTAAACGCATCCATGATATTTTTACTGTTACATCCAGTGTTGAAATTCCAAAAGCTGATAATATAATACTGAAAATGGAATCAGATCATACTTATTATAAATTTTTTTATCAACAGGATGGAAATGATTATACTGAATTAGGTTCTGGACTGGTAGCAGGGCTTTGTACAGAAGGTACTCAATCAATGACATTTACAGGGACATATATAGGGATGTTTGCAGAAAATGGGCAGGCTGTTTTTAAAGATTTTGCAGTAAAAGTATTGGATTATTAACTAAGCCGACAGCATTACAACAATTAATGATCCCTTTAATGATTATTGTTTATTAAAAATTATTGCACCAAAATAGAACCATAAGCCAATTTCTTCAATGGACTTTTGGTTCTATTTTTGATGCCTGCTGTTATAAAGATTATGATACTGTTGCTTTTTAGCACAGAAAAACCCGTAGAACCTGGGCTCTACGGGCAATCTTACGCTTGGACTAATGTATCTATATTTAAGACTTTAATTATTTAACGATTGTAGCAACACGGCCTGATCCAACTGTACGTCCACCTTCACGAATAGCGAAAGTAAGACCCTGCTCCATAGCGATTGGGTGGATCAATTCGATTGTCATTTCTACGTTATCACCAGGCATGCACATTTCTGTACCTTCTGGAAGGTTGATAACACCTGTAACGTCAGTTGTACGGAAGTAGAACTGAGGTCTGTAGTTGTTGAAGAAAGGAGTATGACGTCCACCTTCATCTTTTGTCAATACGTATACCTGAGCTGTGAAATTTGTATGGCATTTAACAGTTCCTGGTTTGGAAAGAACCTGTCCTCTTTCGATGTCAGTTCTCTGAACACCACGAAGTAACGCACCAATGTTATCACCAGCCTGAGCTTCGTCAAGAAGTTTACGGAACATTTCGATTCCTGTAACAACAACTTTTCTTGTCTCTTCTTTGATACCAACGATTTCAACTTCTTCAGATACATGAAGAACACCACGTTCTACTCTACCTGTAGCAACTGTACCACGGCCTGTGATAGAGAATACGTCTTCGACTGGCATTAAGAATGGCTGATCTGTAGCACGCTGAGGATCTGGGATCCAGCTATCAACTGCGTCCATAAGTTCCATGATCTTGTCTCCCCAAGCGCTGCTTGGATCTTCAAGAGCTTTTAATGCAGAACCCTGGATGATTGGAGTATCATCGCCTGGGAAATCATATTCGCTTAATAATTCACGGATTTCCATATCAACTAATTCAAGTAATTCTTCATCATCAACCATATCACATTTATTCATGAATACTACGATGTAAGGAACACCTACCTGGCGGGAAAGTAAGATATGCTCTTTTGTCTGAGCCATAACACCATCAGTAGCAGCAACAACAAGGATAGCACCATCCATCTGAGCAGCACCTGTGATCATGTTCTTTACATAGTCAGCATGTCCTGGGCAGTCAACGTGTGCGTAATGTCTCTTATCTGTTTCATACTCAACGTGAGCAGTAGAGATTGTGATACCACGTTCTCTTTCTTCTGGAGCTTTATCAATATTCTCGAAATCAACTGCTGCGTTACCTGCAACTCTTTCGCTCAGAGTTTTTGTAATTGCAGCTGTTAAAGTTGTTTTACCATGGTCAACGTGTCCAATGGTACCAATATTAGCATGTGGTTTGTTTCTTTCAAATTTAGCTTTAGCCATTTTGAATGTCCTCCTTATAATATGCGCCTGTATCAGGCTTTCTTTTTGGTTTTTTATTTCATTAGGCTATCTTTGATTATATTTCAAATCAAAGATATTTTCAAGCCTAATTTTTTAAAATAACGATATAATTACTTACTTGGATTTAGCACTTAATACTTTTTCCTGTACAGACTTCGGAACCTGCTCATATTTCTCGAAGAACATAGAGTAGTTACCACGTCCCTGTGTTTTGGAACGTAAGTCTGTAGAGTAACCAAACATTTCAGCCAGCGGAACATAACCTCTTACGAGTTTACCTCCACCGATGTCGTCCATACCTTCGATACGACCACGACGGGAGTTGATATCACCGATAACATCACCCATGTAATCTTCAGGCATAGTAACTTCAACCTTCATGATTGGCTCTAATAATACCGCATCACCTTTTCTCATAGCATCTTTGAATGCCATAGATCCAGCGATATGGAATGCCATTTCACTTGAATCGACTTCATGGTAAGAACCATCATATACGTTTGCACATACACCAAGTACAGGGAAACCACCAAGAATACCAGCTTTTGAAGCTTCTTCGATACCCTGACCAACTGCAGGGATGTATTCCTTCGGAATAGCACCACCAACAACGCTGGATTCATATTTGAATGTTTCTTCACCATTCGGATCCATTGGTGTAAATTTAACTTTACAATGACCGTACTGACCACGTCCACCGGACTGTTTTGCATATTTGCTGTCAACATCAACAGGTTTTGTAAAGGTTTCTTTGTAAGCAACCTGAGGTGCACCTACATTTGCTTCAACCTTGAATTCACGAAGAAGTCTGTCTACGATAATTTCAAGATGAAGTTCACCCATACCTGCGATAATTGTCTGTCCTGTTTCATGATCTGTATGTGCACGGAAAGTAGGATCTTCTTCTGCAAGTTTTGCTAAAGCTTCACCCATCTTGCCCTGACCAGCTTTTGTCTTAGGCTCGATAGCTAATTCGATAACTGGTTCTGGGAATTCCATGGATTCCAGAATAACCGGATGCTGTTCGTCACAGATTGTATCACCAGTTGTTGTAAACTTAAAGCCTACAGCTGCTGCGATATCTCCTGCATAAACTTTATCAAGTTCTGCTCTCTTATTAGCGTGCATCTGAAGGATACGTCCAACACGTTCCTTTTTGCCTTTTGTTGCATTTAATACATAAGAACCTGAGTTCATTGATCCAGAGTAAACTCTGAAGAATGCCAGCTTACCAACAAATGGGTCAGCCATGATCTTGAATGCCAATGCTGCAAACGGTTCATCATCTGATGAGTGTCTTACAATCGGATTTCCTTCCATATCAGTTCCTTCAATAGAAGCGATATCGGTTGGAGCCGGCATGAATTCAAGAATTGCATTTAACAGCTTCTGAACACCTTTATTTCTGTAAGCTGTACCACAGCAAACAGGAATAGCAGTACATTCGCAGGTACCCTTTCTCAGAGCAGCCTTTAATGCTTCTACGGTTGGTTCTTCACCTTCCAGGTATTCCATCATTAAATCGTCATCTAATTCGCAGATTTTTTCTACTAATTCTGTACGATATAACTCAGCATCATCTTTCATGTCTTCCGGAATCTCAGTGATGGAGATGTCTTCACCTTTTTCATCATTGTAGATATAAGCCTTCATTTCGAACAAGTCAATGATTCCCTTGAAATCATCTTCTTTTCCGATTGGCAGCTGAAGACAGATTGCATTTTTGCCTAATCTGTTTTTAATCTGTTCTACTGCACCGTAGAAATCTGCACCCATGATATCCATCTTATTGATGAATGCCATACGAGGTACATTATAAGTGTCAGCCTGACGCCATACATTTTCAGATTGGGGTTCAACACCGCCCTTAGCACAGAATACACCGACAGCACCGTCGAGTACACGTAGGGAACGTTCAACCTCTACTGTAAAGTCAACGTGTCCTGGAGTATCAATAATATTGATACGATGCTCTAAAGCACCTGGTTTTGTCTCGCAGTTTTCCTGCAATGTCCAGTGACATGTTGTAGCGGCTGAAGTAATTGTGATACCTCTTTCCTGTTCCTGCTCCATCCAGTCCATGGTTGCAGTACCTTCATGAGTATCACCGATTTTATAGTTTACACCAGTATAATACAGGATACGCTCTGTCAATGTTGTTTTACCAGCATCGATATGAGCCATAATACCAATATTTCTGGTTCTCTCTAATGGATATTCTCTTCCAGCCAAGGTTATTTCCTCCTAAATAATTTAAAGCTTTCCGCTTTTGTCACAAGCCGGCCAATACAGGCCGGCACCGCTTAATCAAATTTATTATATAATTAGAAACGATAGTGAGCAAATGCTTTGTTTGCTTCTGCCATTTTGTGCATGTCTTCTTTTTTCTTAACGGATGCGCCTGTATTGTTTGCTGCATCTAAAAGCTCATTTGCTAATCTGTCTACCATTGTTTTTTCTCCTCTTTTACGAGAATACAATGTGATCCAACGAAGAGCTAAAGCCTGGCGTCTATCTGGTCTAACTTCGATAGGTACCTGATATGTTGCTCCACCAATACGTCTTGCCTTTACTTCGAGTACAGGCATGATGTTGTTCATAGCTTCTTCGAATACTTCAACTGCTGGCTTATCTGATTTCTCAGCCATTTTGTCAAATGCTCCATATACGATTTTCTGAGCTACACCTCTCTTACCATCTAACATAATGTTATTGATAAGTTTTGTAACCACTTTGTTGTTGTATAATGGATCTGCTAATACGTCTCTTTTTTGAGTATGTCCTTTACGTGGCACGGTACTTCCCTCCTTAATTATTATCGCAGCCAATTAAGACTGCTTGATTAATTCATCGGTACTCACATGTGTCGTTCTACTTGTGTTTCGTGCACGAAAGCTTCTATATTAACCTGCAACCACGGGTGAATAAGAAATCCGGCACAATTTAAGTCTGTAGTTCTGTTTGTGATACGAATAATTTATAATTTCATTGTTACGAATTATTTTTTAGCGTCTTTTGGTCTCTTAGCTCCGTATTTAGAACGAGCCTGTCTTCTCTTTGCAACGCCTGCTGTATCAAGTGTACCACGAACGATGTGATATCTTGTACCTGGTAAATCTTTTACTCTACCGCCACGGATCAGAACAACGCTATGCTCCTGAAGGTTATGACCTTCACCTGGGATGTAGCTTGTTACTTCGATTCCGTTAGATAAACGAACTCTGGCGATCTTTCTAAGAGCTGAGTTAGGTTTCTTAGGTGTAGCTGTCTTAACTGCTGTACATACACCTCTTTTTTGTGGTGCGGATACGTCCGTACTCTTTTTCTTTAAGGAGTTAAATCCTTTTTGCAGAGCTGGTGCAGTTGATTTTTTCTCAGATGTCTGACGACCTTTTCTTACTAACTGGTTAAATGTTGGCATTCCTTTCACCTCCTGTTTTATTTGTACAAAGAACATATTTTTTTCTTTCTGTACATGTGGTTGCTGTTTAAATTTTATTTAATGGTGCATGAAAATAGATTAAAATTCACGCACACTGATTTATTATAGCCATATGCATTTCCAATGTCAAGCACTTTCCAGTATTTTTCAAAGTTTTTTGCCCAAAATACCTTATAATTTTCTTAACCCGGTAGACAACAAACGCAAGGAATGCTATGATAGGCGCAAATCGGAGGCGATATATTATGAGGAAATTATTAAAACCATTATCTTTTATACCAGCTATACTTTTAATGTGCCTTATTTTTAATTTTTCCAGCCAAAGCGGAGAGGTTTCCGGACAGTTGAGTTTTAAAGTCAGCTGTAAAATTGTAGAGGCGGGAGATTATATCTTGGATGCCAATCTGGAACAGTGGCAAGTGGAAGAATGGGCCAATAAAATCAATTTTATCACACGTAAATTAGCACACATGACCGAATATTTTGCTCTTGCAGTGGCAGTATCCTTTCCATTATATGTGTACGGGCTCCACGGTATCTGGCTTATGCTTGTAGCCGGTATCTTATGCGTCGGTTTTGCCCTGGGCGACGAATACCACCAGTCCTTTGTAGGCGGGCGTTCTCCTTCACTCAGGGATGTGGGAATTGACAGTATCGGCGTCTTTTTTGGAATTGTACTCGTCCGGATGGTGGGATGGACCGGGCGAATGACAATTTTTAAACCAAGAAAGAAAAAGCAAAAAGTAAAGCGAATCACAAAAGTTAAACATAAAAACCACAAATTTAAAAATTACACCACAAGTGCTCCGGAATACCATTATAAGGAAGAACATGCTTATTATAATAATATCCCAAAATCTGCATCTAAATCAAAAACTTTTAGAAATTCGCAGAAAAAGAGCCAGAACAGAAACAATTCCTTTGATCAGCAGTATGGTGGCTATGAGGGGCAGGCACCTTATAACCAGGATCCGGGTTATCAAAATTATAACCAGCAGCAGCCCTATTATGGAAATAATCCGCAGAACTATGGGGGGCATCCATACAACAACGGACCTCAGCAGAACTTTGGCGGTCAGGGGTATGGCAGTGGGCAGCAGCAAAACTTTAACGGTCAATATTATGGAAATGGGCAGCAGCAGAATTTTGGCGGTCAGAATTTTGGCAATGAGCAGCAGCAGGATTTTGGCGGTCAGAATTTTGGCAATGGACAACAGCAGGATTTTGCCGGTCAAAACTTCGGCAATGGGCGGCAACAGGATTTTGGCAGCCAGAACTTCGGCAATGGACAACAGCAGGATTTTGCCGGTCAAAACTTCGGCAATGGGCGGCAGCAGGATTTTGGCAGCCAGAACTTCGGTAATGGACAGCAGCAGGATTTTAACACCTATGGTTCTGACCGGGACTATGCAAATCACCGTTCATCTGAATATTTTGAAGACCAGACTCAATATTACGACCGTCATCAGCAGTATGAAGCAGCGGATGACAACGGTCCGGACGACGAGTACAGGGCGTCCGACAAAAATGCAAAACGCCTGGACGAGGATGAGGATGATGACGAGGATATCGTAACTAAAATCCGTTCTCTTTTTACACGAAAATAACTGGTGATACATCCGCCCCGTAATGATAGTGACAGCACTGCCTATTGTTGCCGGCGGGATGGAATATTAAAAGCCAATGCAGTATTTCATTACTTGCATTGGCTTTTCCTATGTCTTCATTACTGTCAGGTTGTGGTCCGTTCTTTAAATCGGACTATCTCGCATCAACTCCGGCCTGCTGCATCACCTCTTTTAATTTCTGAATGTAGTATCGATAGTTTTCCAGGGATGTAGATGGTGCTACCTGATGATCAGACCCTACAATATATCCGCCGCCACGGATCACCGGAAGGATTCGGTCAAATTCCCGGTCAATCGCCTCCTTACCTTCGGCAATCATAAGTTTATTGAAACCGCCGATAAATTTCAGCTCCGGAAACTGCTCTCTTACCTTTACGATATCCATTCCTGCATTTACATCCATGGGCAGAAAACCGTCCACACCTGCAGCCAGAAAATGCGGAATCATGATTGTAAAATCACCATCTGTATCTACAAAAACATTGTTTACTCCATGCTTTTTCAACAGGGGAATCAGCTTTTTATAATAAGCACCCACAAACTCGTCAAAATTATCCCCGGATATCATCGGTCCGTTTTTCCCGCTCAGGTCTTCCATGAGATAAACCACATCCGGCTGCAGCAGATCCACGATTTTCATAACCTTTGTCGTATACACCTGCAATATGTATTCGTTGATGTCATGGATCAGCTCCGGTTCATCATAAAATGCATATAAATGCGCTTCTATCCCCATCAGCTCCCGGGGTACCCAGAAAAAGCCTTCCAAATTCAGACGGATGGAATAATCCCCCCTGTCATGGCCTTCCTTTAGCGGACCGTAAGCTGAGGCTATTGCTTCATCGCTAAAATAAATCTCCAGTTCTCTGTCTGCATGGGCCTTCAGCCGCTCCCAATCTGCTTCATCCTGAATCACCGATTTGTATTCGGTCTCAATATCAGAACCCTTTTTCTGCATCATCTGCCTGCCGTAAATATCCTGCTTAATCAGGTAAGCTTCGGTATCTTCCAGTATTTTCTCTTCAAATCTGCGAAAGGGAAGTACAAAATGAATCCGCCTTACCGGATCAAAACCCAGGTATTGTTCATATTCCATAACGCCCTGTCCCCAAGCCACAGGCAGATACTTTTCGGTCTGATTCGCTTTGTTCCCCACAATATCGTTAGTAATATCCTTTGCATTCCGTGCAATATCTGCTGGCAATCCTTCTTCCACAAAACGGTCCTTTGTTAAGACCCAGGGATAAAAAGTCTCCTCCACAGCCCCTCTGTCCGGCCTTCCAAAATCTAAAGTTAAATTCTCGCGCTCTCTATTTGTCATCATATCCTCCTTCTCCAAATATCTGATTCCAGAGCCTCTTATCGATTATTTTTTCTGTCTGCAATCTTACTTTATAAGCTCATTTTAAGATCAAATGGTGAAAAAGTACATGTAAAATCAAAGCTGAAATATATAAAATACAAAACTCACCTGTCGTTCCTGCCACGATATTCCCGCGGGGTATAGCCTGTTGTATTCTTAAATACTTTGCTAAAATAAAACTGGTCGGAAAATCCTAATAACTCGGCTATTTCTCCTATGAGGTACTCTTCTTTGCGGTCCAGAAGCTTCTTCGCCTCTTCGATCCGTATTCCGATTAAATATTCATTATAAGTACAGTTAAAATGCATTTTGAACGCCTTGCTCAGATAGGGCTGGCTGATGGAGAATATACTGCAGATATTCAGAATGCTATTATCACCGGCAATATTTTTTCGGATATGCTCTTCTACTTCTTTTACCAACTGGTCCGTGCTTAACCTTCCCTGGGGGAGTTTTATGGTACACGGATTCTCTCTTGTGGAGATTAAAAGCCTGCGGATCCGAACAAAAAGCTCCTCAATTTTCTTAGGCTCTACAGGCTTCAGAAGATAATCAAAAGCTCCATAGGAAAAGGCATCGTGAACATAATCAAAGTCCGAATACCCGCTGACCGCTATACAGACAGCCTTATTGACTTCCTGCCCTGCAATGTATTTTATAAGCTCAATCCCATTTTGTCTCGGCATCTTCATATCTGTTAATACAACATCGGGAGTGATGCTGTGGTAAAGCTCAATCGCATCTTTGACGTTGTATGCTTCTCCTGATACCTGGAAATTTTCTGTTCTCTTCTGGATTGCTCTTTTTTCCATATCAAGGGCTGCCGGTTCATCATCCACCAGCAATACTTTATACATCAATACCCACTCCTTTTATGCTTATTTGTAACTGTTCGCTCCTGCTGCATTCTATTATCTTACGGTCTGCCCTATATGTCTGGTCATGCCACGTTCAGCCCTATATGCCGGACCTTCTACATTTTAACCTAAATGCACGGACCTTTTACATATTAACCTAAATGTCCGGTCATGCTGTATAGTTACCGGTATTTACTAATATTCATGCCAAACAAAATACTGGTACCTCCTTCGTCATTGTTATCCTGAAGCTCATACCAGAAACTGTCTCCATAATATATGGAAAGCCGGATCAGAGTGCCGCTCAGCCCCATTCCTCCAAACTGAATCTGCTCTGCTATATACGTCGCTTTATCCGTATTGTGAAATTCTTCGATTCTTTTTCGGATCACTTCCCCGGCCTCTTTGCTGATTCCACATCCGTTGTCTTTTATTTCTACTACCAGCTTATCCCCCAGTACTACTGTATAGATTTTAATAATCACTTTATCGTGTTCCATCAGGCTGTACTTGATGGCATTTTCCACAAGCGGCTGATATGTAAGCTTTGGTATAATAATATATTTGGTATCCTCATCAATTTCCATTTCAAATTCGATTCTTTTTTGGTATCGGCTTTTCATGATCGACATATAAGCTTTCAGGTTCTCTATTTCTTCCCCGATGGTTACTTCTGAAGTCTCATAGTTGGATGCATATCTCAGGATCTCGGTCAGGCTGTAACATGCATCTGCCGCTGTTTCTGTTTCTCCCTGCTCACACAGATTTGCGATACTACCAAGGCTGTTATAAAGAAAATGAGGACCCATTTCCGATTGCAGGGCACTGAACAGTGTCTTTGTCTGGACATTTTCCAGCTTCTTCTGCTTCACCAGGGCATCCTCCAGCCTCTTAGCCATATCCTCAAATGAGTTTACCAGTATTTCTGTTTCTTTATCCCGGACTTTTATTTCCCTCTTTTGCCTGAAATTAGTCAGATCTGTATTCTGCATAGTCTTTACCAGCAGATTAATAGGACGCATAATCATCCGGGTAGTCCAGAAGCTGTAAAATGTCGTAACAATAATTAATATACCGGTAATGGCAACAATTCCGCCCAGCATTTTGTTCAAGGATTCGTTTAAGACATTTTTATCCAGTATAATCACGGTTTTACAAGCGTAATAGTTGGATGAAGCCGTGGAAAACAAAGAGTGTTTATCTTCTTTCATCTTGGAATACTGCCTCGTAAAATCCTTTACCTGTTCCATATAGGCATCATTCCTCTTGCTGTCAGGGAGGTTTGTATAGAAAAGCTCATCCGTTTCTTCCATAAATACCATAACCTTTAAACCTTTGCCATTCCACTTCACATTACAGATATTCTCCATATAAAAAGCATTCTGCTGAACCTCCAGATATCCGATAATATCAGTATTCCTGTCCTTAACCGGCTTAATTTCCGACACTACCAGAACCTCACTGCTCTTATCCCAATAATCAAGATGCGGCTTTAAATACACCCGGCTGTTCATCTGCTTCATCGGATACTGGCTTTCTATCATCTGTATCCTGTGCCTTACATCCTCTTTCTTTACATCTGTTTTCCCGGTACTGTAAAAGGTTCCGTCTTTTCCATAAATGGCAACCCTGCGTATATCTGATTTATTAATATACGCTTTGGTCAGAAGCTTTCTTATTTCTTTTCCCACCTCTTCTTCTGGTGAAACCAGGGTCTGATCCCACAAATCCAGAAAATGATTATCTGATAATACGTCAATCGCTGTCTGATCCATGGTCGTAAGCCGGCTGTCAACCTGCGCCATCACATTTTCTGCGATCTGCCCGATATTGCTGACACCATCCTGATGAATATTGTATTGGTTATATTTATAAAAAATAACCGCCGTAATCCCGATAAACAAGATTGTCAGGACCGCATATGTCATAGAAAGCTTTGTACTGATTTTTTGTTTTATCATAACTTACTCTCTGCCACTTCATCCTCTTCTTTTATAGAACAACACTTGTACTGGTCATCTTATCTAAAACCTATTCAGCCATCTTATGACATGTTCAATCCAGCCTGCATTATCCGGTACAATCTGATCCTGGTTCCTTGCTGTAGTCTCATCACACAAAGATAATCCATGTCCCCCTCTTTCATAAATATGCAGCTCAAAAGGTACTCTGCATTTACGCAGAGCGCAGGTATATAGTAAGGTGTTTTCTACTGGAACGGCATCATCCTCCTGGGTGTGCCATATAAAGGTAGGCAGTGTATCTGCTGTGACCTGTTTTTCCAGAGACAGCTTTTCCCAAAGTTTTTCAGAACCATCCGGCCCAGTCAGATTTGCCCGTGACTCCTTATGGGTAAATTCCCCCATGGTAATTACCGGATAGCATAAAATCATTCCCGATGGTTTATAGCTTAAGTTTCCGGTACCAAACACCTGCTCAAATATTTCGTCCTTCCATAAAGTTCCAAGGGTGGCGCATAAATGCCCTCCGGCGGAAAATCCGCAGATAAAGATCTTTTCCGGATCAATGCCCCATTCTCTGGCATGTTCCCTTACTATAGCTACAGAGGCAGCCAGTTCCAGGACAGCACAGGGATATCTGGATGGTGCAACACTATATTGCAGCACAAACGCCTGCATGCCCGCTGCCAAAAACCGCATTGCCACCGGCTCCGCCTCCCGATCAGATTTGAATTGATAAGCTCCTCCCGGACAGATAATGACTGCCGGTCTCACCCCCGACATTCCCAATTCTTCACTGTCACTATGCATATACCCGAATAATCTGGGCTGGTATTTTCCATGCTGGGCACCTGCCTTCTCATATGCTGCCTGCACATTCATTTCTCTGTAAATCATATAGCTCCCTTCCGGTCCTTTTAGAACCAAGTTGTTATTTTTTTTCTATTATACACCATATCTATTCGAAGGGAAATAGGGGAGTGTGGAAAGAAAAGGCCGATAAACAGAGGTCTTCTCCCCCCTATCTATGGCCCTTTCATTTACGCTTTGCTATTAATAGTCGTAATTATCTACCGTAGCTGCATCGAATACCAATGCTTCCCCTAATACACATTCCCGGTTAGTAATTTCTTTTGCCCCAAGCCTGCCTGCGTCAATAGAGGTGGAATCTGTTGTGATCGTTCCCTCAGCCAGCTGGTATCCTGACTGGACTGCCAGATATCCCAGATCCATACAATTCCAGAGAACTCCTGTATTCATCGGATTTTCTTCGTCCTTGATATAAGTTTTCAGAGCATTTGGCGTCGCAAGTCCGGTCAACGTAATTTTGGAAGGATCCGGTTTACTGGATGCTGACTGATACTGGGCACCCAGAGCAGGTGTTGACATAGATGACAATGCTATTGCAGCCTGTATCTGGTCTTCGCCTTCTCCCATACGGCTGATCAGGGTTGCACATTCGCTGTTTACTGTAGTTTCATCTGTGCCGGGATAATATACATCCGTCTCTTTATTTTGGATTTTCATAAAGCTGTATTCATCTGTTTTCAATAATTCATCAATTGCAGCTTCCCATGCTGTCTGGTTAGCATCTGTTCCGGAACCGGATACCAATGCTATATTTGCAGGATGGTCTGCACCGTATCCTTTTGCTTTCAGGTCAATTGCAGCACCGTCCAGCAGACCCTTTGCAGCCGCCTGTGCCGTGATCTGGTTGATAAATAAGTCCCTGGAATCAGCCTGTGCATCTGCATCAAACGTTACCACTTTAATCCCCGCATCCTGCGCTTTCTTTAAGGTAGGTGCAATTGCTGTAGGATCATTGGGAGATACTATTATAACACTTACGTCCTGTGCTATCCAACCTTCCAAAATGTCCACCTGTTTCTGGTTTGTTGCCTGATCCTGTGACGGACCGTCATACAACAATGTGATTCCCAGTTCATCTGCCGCTTCCTGGGCACCTACTTTACATGCATCAAAGTAATTCTCACCTTTAAACTTGGGCAGCATTGCCACAACCACATCCGCACCCTTGGTTTCTGCCGACGATTCTTTGGATGCTTCTTTCGTTTCATCGTTTCCGGCACCAGCCGTTTCCTTTGTCTCTGCTTTTTCAGTAGTTTTACTTCCTCCTGATGTATCTGTAGTCGAGCATCCTGCTAAAGAAGACACCGCCATAATACCAATCAGTGCTGCCGCCAATACCTTTGTTACCAATTGTTTCTTCATAATTTACCCACCCTTTCATTTATAAATAATTTTTTATGTAAATATTATGTGTTTATTCAGTTGACTCTGAATATCACAATTTTATTACAATCCACTGTTTTTTACAACCGGCTGTCGCCTGTCTAATGCGCTTTTATCTGACCTTAGGATGTTTGTTTCACCGGTACCGCGATAATTTTCTTCTTCTTTGCTTTTGTATTTACAAATGCATAAGCGATCAGGGCAATCATCAGAACTACGCCCTGTACAATGGTCTGTACATCAATAGGAATATTCAGTACCGTAAGCCCGCTGTTCAGAGTAGCTATGATCAGCGTTCCCAAAACGGTGCCCTTCATATCTCCGATTCCCCCATTGATGCTGGTTCCGCCCAGAACCACTACCGTGATTACCTTCAGGTTAAAACTGGTTCCCGCATCATATTTTACACTGGTGAATCTTCCCAGCCAGATAAAGGCTGCCAGAGCACAGATAAGGCCGCAGATCACATAGATCAGTATCTGTATCTTATCCGTATTGACACCGGAATATTTTGTTGCATTTTTATTCAGACCAATGCTGTATAATTTTCTTCCAAAAGTCGTCTTTCCCAGCAGAATAATGAAGAAAACAGCCAGGATTACATAAATCCAGATTTGCAGCGGAATTCCTGCAATGGAAGTATTTCCGCAAAAGTTCGTAAAATCATAACTATAAACACTGTCACCATGAGATATTCCTCTGGCCAGCCCCAAAAACAGATACATTGTAGCCAACGTAGTCACCATTTCCGAGATCTTAGCTTTGGCGATAATAACACCGTTCACCAGACCGCAGATCCCCCCAGTGAGTATCGTAACTATAATGCCTGCCGCTGCTCCCATACTTGCTGCTGCCATTCCTCCCATCATAGCAGAGAGGATCATGATATTTCCCACCGAAAGATCAATTCCGCCTGTAATGATAATCAGGGTCATCGGAAGGGCTGCCATGCCGATTTCCACAATGTTGCGAAACATAACGTTAATAATATATGCCGGCTTTAAAAAAGACGGACTCTTTAAAGATATTGCCGCAAAAATAACTATCCAAATTAAAAACAGTGCCAGATTAAATGTAACTTTAAATTTTTTCTTCTTTTCCATTATGCGTCCCCCCCTGCCTTACTGATTACAGGGTTTGCAATGACCCTCTTTTTCTTGATGTATCTGGCTGCCGTAACTAATACTGAGATGATAATAATTGCACCTTTAATGGCATCTGACCAGTTCGGGCTAATCCCCAGATAGTTTATCGCCGGAGAGATCATGGCAAGTATAAAAGCTCCAATAACGGTTCCAAGTATTTTGCCGGAACCTCCAGCCGTGCTGGTTCCTCCCAGAACCACTGCAGCGATAAATGTCATTTCCAGGCCACTTCCCATGGTAGTGGTAACTCTCTGTCCTGCTGTTGCTATAATAACTGCTGATATTCCAAATAGTGCTCCTGCTATGGTATAGGTCAGCACTACCGTTTTATTTACGTTAATGCCTGCCAGCCTTGCACCGCCTTTGTTGTTGCCAATAGCATATATTTTCTTAGAAAACCTGGAGTATTTCATAAACAGCAGCGCTGCCACAACCACGATCAGACACATGAGTACACTGGCTGGTATCATACCAAAAATTTTTGCATCAAATGCCAGCCATGTAAAGGATGCAGGTAAATCATAGATTGATCCCTCCACCGTAAGCGGCAGAATTCCCTGGAAAATCTGAGTTGTAGCTAACGTAGCAACGATAGCAGGAATCTTTAATTTTGTTATAAACAATCCGTTAAATGTGCTGAGGGCAGCGCCAATTACCATTGCAACTACCAGCAGTACGGCAAACGGCGCACCCATCTTCCCGATGCCGGCCACACAAATACAGATTACAGATATTAAAGCTCCTGTGGAAACATCAATATTCGATGTCAGAATAATCATGTTCATCCCTACTGCCGATATTAATATGTAACTGAAAGAATTCAATAAACTCATCAGATTATTTACGGTATAAAATCCCTTTGCAAAAATTGCTAACCCAACCAATACCACAACCAGGAAGACTGCCAGATAAAACTCTGTTGTTAAAAACGCTGCTTTTTTCTTATTCTGATCCATTCTGCTTCCCTCCTATGCCATTGCCTGCTTTTTTGATTCCAGAGCTACTGTTAGTATCTTTTCCTGAGTCACTTCATCTCTGTCAAAACAGCCCGCAATATAGCCGTCCTTCATTACATAAATGCGGTCGCACATACCCAGAAGTTCCGGAAGCTCGGAGGATATCATAATAATGGTCAGGCCTTTTTGCGTCAGATCGCTGATAATCTTATGGATTTCTGCTTTTGCATTCACATCTACCCCTCTGGTGGGTTCATCCAGTATCAGGATTTTAGGATTCAGCGCCAGTGCTTTCGAAACGGACACCTTCTGCTGGTTTCCACCTGATAGATTTGCAACCAGAAAATCGGCTGAGGGAGCCTTTATTCCTACATCCTGTATATACTTTTCTCCCGTCACCTGTTCTTTTTTTGTGTTAATTATTCCCAGCCTGCCAGCGAACTTTTCCAGCTGAGGAAGCGAGATATTCTGTTCAATGCTCATATCGACAATCAGGCCAAATTTGCCACGGTCTTCCGATACATAAACAAGTCCATTTGCCATAGCATCTTTATAATCCCTGATTACGATTTCTTTTCCCTCTAATATAACTTTACCGGCTGCTTTTTGGGTGAATCCACAAAGTGACTCCATAAGTTCTGTCCTGCCCGCACCCGCCAGTCCGGCAAACCCAAGGATTTCCCCTTTTTTCAAAGAAAAACTGATATCCTCCAAAAAACCATCGTCATAATAATGCTCTACCCGAAGCAGCTCCTTGCCGATTTTCGCTTCTGCTTTGGGATAATAATTCCCCATCTTACGCCCTACCATATCTGCTACCAGTTCATCTTTGTTAGTATCGCTAACTTTTTTGGTAGAGATATACTGACCATCCCGGATCACCGTTACACGGTCACAAATTTCGAATATCTCTTCCAGTCGGTGACTGATATATACAATTCCCAATCCTTCTTTTTTTAAATTTCCAATAATCTCAAACAAAGCGCTGACTTCTCTTTGGGTAAGGGATGCCGTGGGTTCATCAAAAATAATGATATTTGCATCGAACGTAAGTGCTTTTGCAATTTCAACCATCTGCTTCTGAGCCATTCCCAAAGTTTTTATCCTTACCTCCAGGTTCATCTGGGTATTCAGCCTTTTAAAAATTTCTTTCGCCCTTTTTTTCATTCCATCATAATCAATCACACTGACCGGGCCTATCTTTTTCGTCATCTCGTGTCCCAGAAACAAATTATCCAGTACCGTCATTTCCTCAAAAAGACTTGTTTCCTGAAAAATAATGGAAACCCCTTTCTGATATGCTTCCATAGGGTTTGCAAACGATTCCTCTGTCGCATTTACAATCATTGTTCCGCTGTCCGGCTTATGTACCCCGCAAACCACTTTCATAAGCGTGGATTTTCCCGCTCCGTTCTCGCCGCAGATGGCATGCACTTCTCCGCTTCGAAGTTCAAAATCAATGCCATTCAGGGCCAGGACACCTGGAAAAGTTTTTACAATATCTTTAAGTTCCAATATTGTTTTTTCCATAGTTCCTCCTCCAATCTTCATATGCTGTCTCTTTCTTAACTGTCTTTATCTTACCAGCAGGGGAAGGAAAGGTACATGTAAAATCAAAAAGGGTTTATATAAAATACAAAAGCCTGGGGATAGAATTGTAATTTCTATTCACAGGCTTTTGCCGGTATGTATATTATTCAGAAGCAGGTTTTTTCTTACTTTTAAAAAGTAAATTAGATAACGGATACTCTACACACAAATACATCAATAGTCCCACAGCCACTGTAAATATCACGAAAAGTGTCATCACAAACCCTCCCCGTTTTTTCCCGATAAAAGCAAAAAACACAAATTGATATAAATATATGGAGTATGAAGCTGTGGAAAGTGTTATTATAATGGTTCGCAATGAATTTTTGACATTTATTTTCGGCATCCATAAAAAACCGACAGCTATAGCGATTCCTGCTGTACATTTATATATATCGTAAGGAATAAAATAAGTTGATTTTAAAAAGATCATCCCTACCCCCACTAAAAAGCATAAAATACCAATAGACTTTGGAACTTTAACATCCTTTAGATATGCAGCCAGCATTCCAACCAGAAAACAGGGTAACATTGCTATATACTCCATTTCTCCAAACAAAGGGAGCCAGATCAGAGGTAATAGAAATATAACAGCTAATACAGAATAACATTTTTTTGCAGTATCAGAGAGATGCAGCCACTGTACTGCTTTCTTGCAGATAAAAAATATCAGAGGAACCAGCATATAAAATATCATCTGTACGCTTATATACCAATAGAAACCTTTTATAGTTGCTACTGTTTCCATACTTAACGCATGAATAAACAATAAATGTGCTATAACGTCCTTTAATTCATATGGCTGTGGCTTAAGATTATTTGCCATAAAAATACAGCAAATTAATATAGAAATATAATAAGCCGGTGCTATTCGCAAAAATCGACTTATATAAAAACTTTTTAAGCGTTTACCTGTTGATAACCCCTGTAATCTATTATAACTTCCAACCATACAGTATCCCGAAATCACAAACATTATCACAACACCGATTACTCCCCATCTGGCAAATCCGTCTAAATTGAAAATTCCCACAATGTTTTCCGGTCGATGCATTCTCTTCCATATATGATAATATGTAACACCCAGAATTGCAAAAATTCTAGCTATATCGATATTCAGTGACCTTTCATCCTTCATTCCTTTTACCCCTCCATAAAAAAATGGCATGTTATAATCTTCACTATAACATGCCATGCATCCGTAATATCTTACTCTTCAGTAGCCGATACCAGATCTTCTTCACCAAGATCATCCAAATCTAAATCACCCGTTAAGTCAAGGCCCAGATCCAAATCGTCATCATCATCAAAATCTTCGTCTTCGTCATAACCCTGATCCAGTGTATAATCTGTATCCAGTTTTACATTACGGTATCTCTTCATGCCTGTTCCGGCAGGAATTAATTTACCGATAATTACATTTTCTTTTAATCCGATAAGCGGATCAATCTTACCTTTAATCGCTGCCTCTGTAAGCACTTTCGTTGTCTCCTGGAAAGAAGCTGCCGATAAGAAGGAGTTAGTTGCCAGAGATGCCTTTGTAATACCAAGCATTACCTGTTTACCTTCTGCCGCTACCTTGCCTTCTTCCAGCAATGCTTCATTGACATCTTCAAAATCCAGAATGTCAACCAGCGTACCCGGAAGTAATTCAGAGTCACCGTTATCTTCGATACGGATCTTCTTTAACATCTGGCGAACTATAACTTCGATATGCTTATCATTGATCTCAACACCCTGTAAACGGTATACACGCTGAACTTCCTGAATCATGTAATCCTGTACGGCACGAACGCCTTTAATCTTCAGGATATCATGTGGATTTACGCTACCTTCTGTCAGTTCATCGCCGGCTTCTAATACTGCGCCATCCTGCACTTTGATTCTGGATCCATAAGGAATCAGATATGTCTTAGCTTCACCTGTTTCATCGTCTGTTACAATAATTTCACGTTTTTTCTTGGTATCCTTAATGGTTGCAATACCAGGAATTTCGGTAATGATAGCAAGACCTTTCGGCTTTCTTGCCTCAAAAAGCTCCTCGACACGGGGGAGACCCTGTGTGATATCGCCGCCGGCAACACCACCGGTATGGAACGTACGCATGGTAAGCTGTGTTCCAGGTTCACCGATAGACTGGGCTGCAATAATACCAACGGATTCACCTACCTGAACAGCTTCACCGGTAGCAAGGTTGGAACCATAACATTTTGCACATACTCCGATATGTGATTTACAAGTCAGAATTGTACGAATCTTAATCTTGTCAAATGATTTTCCGTTTGCATCCACACCTTCGCTCATGATACGTGCAGCACGTCTTGGCGTAATCATATGGTTTGCTTTAACAAGAATCTCACCATCTTTATTTGTAAGAGTTTCGCAGGCAAATCTGCCTGTAATTCTCTCCTGCAGGCCTTCAATTTCTTCTTTTCCGTCCATGAATGCTTTTACATACATACCCGGAATTTCTTTTCCTTCACAGCAGTCTACTTCACGGATGATCAAGTCCTGAGAAACGTCAACCAGACGTCTGGTCAGGTATCCGGAATCGGCTGTACGAAGAGCTGTATCAGACAGACCTTTACGAGCACCATGTGCAGACATAAAGTACTCCAATACGTCAAGTCCTTCACGGAAGTTTGACTTGATAGGCAGCTCGATTGTATGGCCTGTTGTATCAGCCATCAAACCACGCATGCCGGCAAGCTGTTTAATCTGCTTGTCAGAACCACGGGCTCCGGAGTCAGCCATCATATAGATGTTATTGTATTTGTCAAGGCCGTCAAGCAGTGCCTTGGTCAGAATATCATCGGTGTTCTTCCATGTTTCTACAACTTCTTTGTAACGCTCTTCTTCCGTAATCAGACCACGTTTGTAGTTCTTTGTAATTCTGTCAACAGTATCCTGTGCCTGCTGGATCAGCTGTGGTTTTTCCGGAGGTACTGTCATATCGGAAATGGATACGGTCATCGCTGCCCTGGTGGAGTATTTATAACCCATAGCCTTGATATCATCAAGCGCTTCTGCAGTCTTGGTTGCTCCGTGGGTATTGATAATTTTCTCCAGAATCTGTTTTAATCCTTTTTTACCTACATGGAAGTCTACTTCCAGCTTCAATGCGTTTTCCGGAATAGCCCGGTTAACAAAACCTAAATCCTGAGGAAGAATTTCATTAAAGATAAAACGCCCCAGTGTAGATTCTACATTTCCGGTAAGCTCGCTGCCATCCGGCATAGTCTTTGTCATACGAACTGTAATTCTGGTCTGTAATGTCAAAGCTTTATTTTCATAAGCAAGGATTGCTTCGTTTACACTTTTGAATACTTTGCCTTCTCCAAGTGCGCCTGGTCTCTCCTGTGTCAGATAGTAGATACCAAGGACCATATCCTGTGAAGGAACGGCAACGGGACCACCATCAGAAGGTTTTAACAGGTTGTTTGGAGACAGCAGTAAGAAACGGCATTCTGCCTGTGCTTCCACAGACAACGGAAGATGGACAGCCATCTGGTCACCATCAAAGTCAGCATTGAACGCTGTACATACCAATGGATGAAGTTTGATCGCCTTACCTTCTACCAATATCGGCTCAAATGCCTGAATACCAAGTCTGTGAAGTGTGGGGGCACGGTTTAACATAACCGGGTGCTCTTTGATAACTTCTTCCAGAACGTCCCAAACTTCCGGCTGCAGTCTTTCTACCATTTTCTTCGCATTTTTAATATTGTGAGAAGTACCGTTTGCTACTAATTCTTTCATAACGAAAGGTTTGAATAACTCAATTGCCATTTCCTTTGGCAGACCACACTGGTAGATCTTAAGTTCCGGTCCAACCACGATAACGGAACGTCCTGAATAGTCAACACGTTTTCCCAGCAAGTTCTGACGGAAACGTCCGGATTTACCTTTTAACATGTCAGACAAGGATTTAAGGGCCCTGTTACCCGGTCCTGTTACCGGACGTCCACGACGTCCATTATCAATTAAAGCATCTACGGCTTCCTGAAGCATACGTTTTTCATTACGAACAATAATGTCAGGTGCGCCTAATTCCAAAAGTCTTTTCAGACGGTTATTACGGTTGATAATTCTCCTGTATAAATCATTCAGGTCAGATGTGGCAAAACGTCCTCCATCCAACTGAACCATAGGACGTAAATCCGGGGGAATAACAGGAACAACTGTCATGATCATCCATTCCGGCCTGTTACCTGAACCACGGAAAGCTTCTACAACTTCCAGTCTCTTAATAATTCTGGCTCTTTTCTGACCGGTAGAATCCTTCAGTCCTCTTTTTAATTCAACGGATTCCTTTTCCATGTCAATGGCTTCTAACAGTTCCTTAATGGATTCTGCTCCCATACCCACGCGGAAAGTGTTTCCCCATTTTTCTTTGGCTTCCTGGAACTCTTTTTCTGTCAGAACCTGTTTGTACTGTAAATCTGTGGTTCCTTTATCCAATACAATATAATTGGCAAAGTACAATACTTTTTCCAGTACTCTTGGAGACAGATCCAGAATCAATCCCATTCTGGAAGGGATTCCCTTAAAATACCAGATATGGGAAACAGGAGCTGCCAGCTCAATGTGTCCCATACGCTCTCTACGAACGCTGGCTTTGGTGACTTCTACGCCGCATCGGTCGCAGACTACACCTTTATAACGGATTTTTTTATACTTACCGCAGTGGCATTCCCAGTCCTTGCTGGGACCGAAAATACGCTCGCAGAATAATCCGTCTTTTTCTGGTTTCAGGGTTCTATAATTAATCGTTTCTGGTTTTTTCACTTCTCCTCTGGACCATTCTCTGATCTTATCCGGAGATGCTAAACCAATTTTGATAGCATCAAAAGTCATTGGCTGATACGTTTCATTGTTTGCTGTTTCAGGCATTGATGGTACTCCTTTCCATTGTTAGCTACCTACGTTTACTCTTCATCAAGAACTTCTTCTAGGTCTAAAAATGCTTCCTCTTCTTCATCTTCCACATCAACTAACTCGCCGTCTTCAAATTCCTGCTGGCTAAATCCGAAATCTTCCAAAGGTTCTTCCTCATTGTAGCCCTTGTCGCCTTCAATAACGGAGTGCAGATCTGATTCGCCGAAATCAATCGTTTCCATGATTTCAACTTCTGTCTGGTCTTCCTTGAGTACTTTCACGTCAAGTCCCAGCGATTGAAGCTCTTTTAACAATACCTTGAAGGATTCCGGGATACCTGGTTCCGGAATATTTTCCCCTTTAATGATTGCTTCATAAGTCTTCACACGGCCGATAACATCATCGGACTTCACAGTCAGAATTTCCTGCAGTGTATAGGATGCGCCGTATGCTTCCAGCGCCCAAACTTCCATCTCTCCGAAACGCTGTCCACCAAACTGAGCTTTACCACCAAGTGGCTGCTGTGTAACCAGGGAGTAAGGTCCGGTGGAACGTGCATGGATCTTATCATCTACCAGATGATGAAGTTTCAGGTAATGCATGTGTCCAATTGTAACCGCACTGTCAAAATATTCTCCGGTACGGCCATCTCGCAGCCTTACCTTACCATCACGTGAAAGCGGAACGCCTTTCCAGAGTTCTCTGTGTGTTCTGTTCTCATATAAGTAATCCACAACTTCAGGAAGCAGTTCCTGCTCATGTTTCTCTTTAAATTCATCCCACTCCAGATTTACATAATCATTCGCCAGATCCAGAGTATCCATAATATCAATTTCGTTTGCACCATCAAATACAGGTGTGGATATATTAAATCCTAAAGCCTTTGAAGCAAGACTTAAATGAATCTCAAGTACCTGTCCGATATTCATACGGGAAGGCACACCAAGAGGATTCAATACGATGTCAAGCGGACGTCCGTTTGGCAGGAACGGCATATCTTCCACCGGAAGTACACGGGAAACAACACCCTTGTTACCATGACGGCCAGCCATTTTATCTCCAACGGAAATCTTTCTCTTCTGTGCAATATAAATACGTACTGCCTGATTTACACCCGGTGATAATTCATCTCCGTTTTCTCTGGTAAATACTTTGGCATCTACGACTATACCATATTCTCCATGAGGTACTTTCAGAGAAGTATCTCTTACTTCACGCGCCTTTTCACCAAAGATCGCACGAAGGAGCCTTTCTTCTGCAGTCAGCTCTGTCTCTCCCTTAGGAGTAACTTTACCAACCAGGATATCACCGGCACGCACTTCTGCACCGATACGGATGATACCTCTTTCATCCAGATCCTTTAAAGCATCATCGCCCACACCAGGAACGTCTCTTGTAATTTCTTCCGGTCCTAATTTTGTATCTCTGGCTTCTGCTTCATATTCTTCAATATGGACAGATGTATAGACATCCTCCATAACAAGTCTTTCACTTAATAATACCGCATCCTCGTAATTATAACCTTCCCAGGTCATAAATCCGATTAACGGGTTCTTACCTAATGCAATTTCACCATTCTGTGTAGACGGTCCGTCAGCAATTACATCTCCTGCCTGCACATGATCGCCTTTAAATACGATCGGTCTCTGGTTATAACAGTTACTCTGGTTACTTCTTGCAAACTTCGTCAAATGATACTCATCTTTTGAACCATCATCATTTTTCATAACGATTGTCTTGGATGTGGAACGCTCAATTGTTCCTGCTTTTTTGGCAACTACGCAGACACCGGAGTCAACGGCTGCTTTCATTTCCATACCTGTACCAACAACCGGAGCATCCGTTGTCAATAACGGAACGGCCTGACGCTGCATGTTAGATCCCATAAGCGCACGGTTAGCATCATCATTTTCCAGGAAAGGAATCAATGCTGTAGCAACAGAGAATACCATCTTTGGAGATACGTCCATGTAATCAAACGTTGTTCTCTCGTATTCCTGGGTTTCTTCTCTGTAACGACCGGAGACATTCTTATGAACAAAATGTCCTTCATCGTCCAGTGCCTCATTCGCCTGGGCTACGTGATAATTATCTTCTTCGTCTGCAGTCATATATACAACATCTTCCGTAACACGAGGGTTAGACGGATCTGTCTTGTCAATTTTACGGTATGGAGCTTCAATGAATCCATACTCATTAATTCTGGCATAAGTTGCCAGGGAGTTAATCAGACCGATGTTAGGACCTTCAGGGGTCTCAATCGGACACATTCTGCCATAGTGGGAGTAGTGAACATCTCGAACCTCGAATCCCGCCCTGTCTCTGGACAAACCACCAGGACCAAGTGCGGATAAACGCCTTTTATGTGTCAGCTCACCAAGCGGGTTATTCTGATCCATGAACTGGGACAGCTGGGAAGAACCAAAGAATTCTTTCACCGCTGCTGTAACCGGTTTGATATTGATCAGAGACTGTGGTGAAATACCTTCCAGATCCTGCGTTGTCATACGTTCACGTACCACTCTTTCCAGTCTGGAAAGACCAATACGGTACTGGTTCTGCAGCAATTCTCCTACGGCTCTGATACGTCTGTTTCCTAAATGGTCAATATCATCTGCATTGCCAATTCCATACTCCAGATGCATATTGTAGTTAATGGAAGCAATGATATCTTCCTTTGTAATATGCTTCGGAATAAGCTCATGAATATTCTGCTTGATTGCATATTTGATATCTTCAATATCGTCATTTTCTTCCAGTATTTTTTCAAGCACCGGGTAATATACTAACTCTGTAACACCCACTTCTTTTGGATCCACATCCACGAAATTCGTAATGTCAACCATCATGCTGGAGATTACTTTCGCATTACGTTCTTCTGTCTGAATCCAAACGAATGGAACTGCCGCATTCTGAATATCGTCAGCCAATGAACGTGTCACTTCGGTACCTGCTTCTGCAAGAATTTCACCTGTTGTAGTATCTACAACATCCTCTGCAAGCACATGGCCGGAGATCCGGTTGCGAAGCAGAAGCTTTTTATTAAATTTATAACGTCCAACCTTAGCAAGATCATATCTTCTGGGGTCAAAGAACATACTGGTAATAAGGCTCTCTGCACTTTCTACTGCCAGCGGTTCACCCGGACGGATCTTTTTATATAATTCCAGAAGGCCTTCCTGGTAATTTTCTGATGTATCCTTTGTTAAACTAGCCAGGATCTTTGGTTCTTCACCGAACAACTCAATGATCTCAGCATTGGTACCGATGCCGAGAGCACGGATTAATACTGTAATCGGCACCTTTCTGGTTCTATCTACACGAACATAGAAAACATCATTGGAGTCAGTTTCGTATTCCAGCCAGGCACCCCTGTTAGGAATAACGGTGGCAGAAAATAACTTCTTACCAATTTTATCATGAGCAACTGAATAATAAATCCCTGGCGAACGAACCAACTGACTAACGATAACACGCTCAGCACCATTAATTACAAAGGTACCAGTTGCAGTCATTAAAGGTAAATCCCCCATGAATATCTCATGTTCATTGATTTCGTCATTCTCTTTATTATGAAGTCTCACCCTAACCTTTAACGGTGCAGCAAATGTTGCATCTCTCTCCTTGCACTCCTCGATGGAATATTTCACATCATCTTCACATAATGTGAAATCTACAAATTCCAAACTCAGCTTGCCACTATAATCCGCGATTGGAGAGATATCTTCAAAAACTTCCTTCATTCCTTCGTCTAGGAACCATTGGTATGAGTCTTTCTGGACCTCAATCAAATTGGGCATTTCCAGAACCTCTTTTTGTCTTGAGTAACTCATACGAAAGCTTTTGCCGCTTTTGATTGGTCGTATCCTGTTTTTCTCCATTGACGTTTCACCCCTGTTCTTTCTATATAAATATAAACTATTTCCAACAACCCGGTTTTGGGCATAATGATACCCTTGGGCACAATCCTGCACAATAGTGCATCTTCCACTTTATCATAAAGAAAAACTGCTGTCAAGCAGTTTTTCCAGAAAAAATTGGTTTTAAATTGGTACAAAGTTTTTTAAGTTTTTACATCAATAGTTTGCAGCACCATAGTTTAACAAGGTACGGGTATCCCTCCACCTGGATTCACTGCTTGGGCACCCCAGGACTACAGAAATATAAGTTTTTCCATTTTTCTTCATTGCTCCCGCAAAACAATGTCCGGCGAGCGTGGTCCAGCCTGTCTTCCCGCCCATAAATCCTGACATCTGTCCCAGCATGTCATCAGTACTGTAAACCGTAAACCCTCTGCCATTGGATAAACAGGAAAAGCTGTATGTCCTTGTTTGTATAATCTGACGGAACAAGTCATTTTTTATGGCGTAGCGAAGCATCTTAGCAAGATCCAAAGCGGATGATCCATGATTTCCCATCTCCAGCCCGTTTGGTGTGACAAACGTTGTATTTTTACATCCCAGCTCTCTTGCTTTTTGATTCATCAGATCTGCAAAGTTTTGCACGGAACCGCTGATATGCTCAGCTATCGCCACAGCCACATCATTATAGGAAGGAAGAAGCAGCGCATAAAGCAAATCCTGCATGCGATAGACCTCACCGGGATTCATATACAGCTTGACCTCCTCCTGACCTGCCGCATACGCGGACACGGAAACCGAATCATTTAATCCGGCATATTCCAAAGCCAGTATCGCAGTCATTATTTTGGTGGTACTGGCATTGGGACGGTTTTGATTTGCATTTTTCTGATAGATCACTTTTCCGGTCTCAGCATCAATTAATACCCCGGAGGGTGCTGAGAGGCTTAATACCGAAGCACTCACCTTTTTTCCTGAAGCATCTACAAACTTACTGCCTACAAAGGTGCTCTTAGCCATTACTCCATTAGTTCCCAGATAGTAATCCCCAATCCACCTGTTTTTCACCATATATCCGTTACCGCCAAAATAATACCACTTTCCCGATACTTTCTTCCAGCTGTTTTTCAGATAACTTCCGCTTTGATTCTGATACTTCTTTCCTTTAGCGGTTGTACGAATACCCGGCTTCATAAATCCATATTTATCAAAGCTATACTTAACGCCATTTATGGTAATTCTTTTATTTTTGACTACATAGCCATTTTTATCAAAATAGCATCGTTTGTTATTGATCGTCTTCCATTTATTTGTTATGTACTGGTTCTTTTCATTTAGAAAGCGCCAGCCTTTCGATGTTTTCACAAGGCCCTTTACATATTTCCCGCTTGCCTCCAGATAATTCCTGCCAACCCAGCCTTGTGTAACGGCATAACCCTTCTTATTAAAATAATAACGGTTTCCATCAATGGTTTTCCACTGGCTTTTCAGATAACCCTGAGAACCATTCTTATAGCGGTAACCCTTTTCGGTTTTCTTAAAGCTTACAATCCATCTCCCTTTTGAGTTTACATACCGGTCACCAATCCAGCGGCTTTTTTGCAGCCTGCCGCTCTTTGTATAATAGTACCAGCCTGTGCTTTTATGCTTCCAGGCTGCTTCAGCCTGAAACACAGGTAATGTGCCCAGCAGCAATATCAATATGAATGTAACCGGAATAAAAACTCTCTTTTTTAAATACTTCATCTGGCTCTGCCCCCCATTTCACGCTCAAACTTGTTTCTGATCGTGTTTGATAATAATCTTTCTTCATCTGCCTCCCACTTTCGAAGGAATTTGTCTTTAGAAATATTATACATGATTTAATAGGATTAACCAAACCAATTTTCCATATATTGTAACGTATTATATGAAATCAGAATTTGTTATTGCGTCGTTTATATTCTTGTGAGACTTTGAATGATTTTTGTGATATCTTGAATAATTTTGAGAGACCTTGAATAATTCTTGTAAGACCTTGAATAATCCTAGTAAGACTTTGAATAATCCTAGTAAGACTTTGAATAATACCGAAAAAATGCTGATGCCAGGTTTCTGCCAGGCATCAGCATTTTTTTATTCTGTATACAATTTAACTTCAAGAAATTATAAAACGGATCAGATTGTTCCGTCCCAGGTAGAAACTGTTTTAGCTTTCTTCTCTTCTTCGTCAAACCATCGTGTTGTTACTACTTTACCTTCCGTATAGAAGCGGTAACCGTCTTTTCCAAGACAATGAAGATCTCCAAAGAAGGATTGCTTATGTCCATTGAATGGGAACATACCTACTGGTACAGGAATACCTACATTAACACCTACCATCCCTCCGTCAGTACGTCTGGCAAACTCTCTTGCATAATGTCCACTCTGAGTAAAGATTACAGAACCGTTGGCATATGGATTTGCATTCATGATTGCAAGTCCTTCATCAAAATCTTTCACGCGTTTGATGCAGAGAACAGGACCAAATACTTCTCTGTCTCCGATGGTCATTCCGGGTTTTACGTGATCAAAGATTGTAGGTCCTACATAATAACCATTCTCATATCCCGGAACCTGAATATCTCTTCCATCTAAGATCAGTTCTGCACCCTCTTCAATTCCTTTGGCGATCCAATTCGTAACAAACTTTTTATGGCCTGCATTTACTACCGGACCCATACCCGTTGATTTGTCGTAAGCCGGACCGACTTTGATTTCTTTTGCTTTTTCCACAATTGCACGAACAAGATCATCTGCAATATCTTCCTGTACTACAACTACCGGGAGTGCCATACAGCGTTCACCGGCACAACCAAAGGCAGCATTAATAATTCCTGCAGCTGTTCTTTCGATCGGTGCATCATCCAATACCAGCGCATGGTTTTTCGCTTCACAAAGAGCCTGAACCCTCTTTCCATTTGCTGCTGCAGTGGAATAAATATGTAATCCTACTTCAGTTGATCCTACAAAGGTAATTCCTTTGATATCCGGATGCTCTAAAAACATTTCCGCTTCATTTCTGGAACAGGTTACGATATTGATGACCCCATCCGGAAGTCCTGCTTCCTTATATAACTCAGCAATGCGCATGCAGGTCTGAGGTGTAAATGTTGCAGCTTTAATAACAATGGTATTTCCACAGGCGATGCACATTGGTGTCATCCATCCCATAGGGATCATTGCCGGGAAGTTAAATGGAACAATTCCTGCAAATACACCCATTGGCTCACGGTACATTACAGTATCAAAACCGGAAGAAGCGTCCATAAGGCTTTCACCCATCATTAATGACGGAGCGGAAATTGCCTGTTCGGTTCCTTCTTTTGCTTTCAGGACATCACCTTCAGCCTCAACCCATGCTTTGCCGTTTTCTCTGGCAACAAGTTCCGTCAGTTCATCCATATGGGTAATCAGCAGATCTCTCAGCTTATAAAGAATCTGAACACGTTTGATGACAGGTGTTCCTGACCAGCCAGGAAAAGCCGCTTTTGCTGCCGCAATGGCTTCTTCTACTTCCTCTGAAGTACAGCAAGGTACTTTTGCAGTGATTTCGCCGGTACTAGGATTGCAAGCATCCGTATAACGTTCCGTCTTAGATTCTTTAAACACACCATTAACATAATAACCCAGTTTCTTAACATCGCCCATGATAAATCCTCACTTTCATATTTGTGGTAAACTATTGTAATTTCTTGATTACATTTTGGATATATCTTATATTATCACAGAACATAACCAAAATCAACACAAATTTTTCATTATTTTCCACATTAAATAATCAGGATATTATCTGCACGCAATGAAATATTCATAACTTCACATGCCAAGTAATATTTTGGAGTACTCCATACCGAAAATCCCTCCTGCCTGCAGACTTTGCTACCTGATTATTCATCACATAATATCAGCTATTCAATACATTCTCTGACACCGGATATTGTTAGTAGGTATAATACGAATTATAAATTTATCAGGAGGAAACAAATATGAAAAAGAGAATTTATTTACAGAAACTATTCATGTTATCAATGTTATCGCTCATGCTTACCCTTGCATTGGGAATGACCACCCTGGCCGCTTCCAGAACAGCAGCACTTCGCAATAATAAATGGTACACGGATAAAAATTATTCCAGTACACAAACTGTATATCATAAGATTAAAATCTCAAAGCCTAGTCTAATTACTGTCTCAGGGTACCGCTATAGCCCTTACACTAATTACAAGTGGCCCATGGGTATCCGGTTATGCAACAGGCGGAAAACGGAACTGGATACTTTTACAAAATACACTTCGGGAAGCAACAGCTCTAAACAATATTATTGTTTGAAAAAGGGAACTTATTATATTAAAACAAGTGACAACAGCTATAAATTAAAGTATAGCTTCAAAGGAATCTCGGATAAAAGCGGTTCGAAACAATCCAGCGCAAAAAATCTTCCCCGTAATAAAACGGCACAGGGAACCCTGTTAATGGGTGAATCTCCCTCGAAGTCTGACTGGTATAAAATCGTTCTGACGTCACCGCAAAAAATCAGGCTTACCTACGGTGCTTTGGCAAATAATAACTGGATCGAATTTAAAATCATATCGGCAAGCCCTTATATTAAAATCAATAATGCATCTACCTACCGGATAAATTCCACCAAAACAGAAACTACCCAATCTGTATTTCCGGCAGGCGTCTATTACATTCAGGTATTCCGGGAGAGCTATCGATCTGCATGCAACGGTTCCTATTCTTTGAAATGGCGATAATAGTATGTTTACCGCAGCATATAACGGACTTTAATAATAAATTCCATACATTAAAAAATCCCCGCAGTTACCTGGAACCCAGGTGTCTGCGGGGATTGCTAATCATCAAATTATTTTAATGTGATCTTAGCGCCTTCTGCTTCTAATTTTGTCTTTAATTCTTCAGCTTCTGCTTTAGAAACGCCTTCTTTAACTACCTTAGGAGCTCCGTCAACTACTTCTTTAGCTTCTTTTAAGCCTAAGCCTGTAGCTTCACGAACAACTTTGATAACTTTAACTTTGTTTGGTCCAACTTCTGTTAATTCTACGTCGAACTCATCTTTTTCTTCTGCTGCTTCTGCTGCTCCGCCTGCTGCTGCTACTACAACACCTGCTGCTGCAGATACACCAAATTCTTCTTCACATGCTTTTACTAAATCGTTTAATTCTAATACAGATAATTCTTTGATAGCATCAATAAATTCTGCTGTTGTTAATTTTGCCATTTTATTTTCCTCCATATAATTTTTAAGTTATTTTTTACGGATAACCGATGTATCGGTCCCAAGTTTACGTTGAATTCTTAAGCTTCTTTTGCTTCTGCAATCTGATTAAGAACACGAGCAAGATTTGTAATAGGTGACTGGATACTTCCAAGTAACTTGCCAAGAAGTTCTTCTCTTGACGGAACGGAAGCCAATGCCTGTACGCCTGTCTCATCGTAGTAAGCTCCTTCTACGACACCTGCGATCAATTTAATAGCCGGAACAGTCTTTGCATGTTTTGCTAAGATTCTTGCCGGAGCAGTTGCGTCTTCTTTACAAATTGCAATTGCATTTGGTCCTTCCAGATGTTTGCTGAGTGCTTCGCAGTCTGTATCTTTGAATGCAAAGTTCATCATTGTATTTTTGTATACTTTGTAGATAACGCCAGCTTCTCTAAGCTCTTTACGAAGAGCTGTGTCCTGTTCCACGCTGATTCCACTGTAAGTTACTAAAATAACTGATGCTGCATCTTTAATACTTGCGCTAATCTCTTCAACAACTGGTTTTTTAAGTTCAACTTTTGCCATGAATGGTGCACCTCCTTATGTTAGTATGTGTACCGCCGTAAAAAAACCTCTTTGTACAAGACAAAGAGGTTTCATAAATCATTCTTATAAGAACTCATTACTCCTCGGTAGGCGTTTTCACCTTATGCCTTGCGGCACCTACTGTCTTCGGCAGTTTTCTAATAGACTATAGCATAGTATGTCTGAATTTGTCAAGCAGATTTTAACATTTTTTCTGCCCGTCTTACTCTTTAATTTTTTTGTGGAACTCCTGTAAGGAATGAACCTCCAGACGTTCTCCCTTTTTCACAGCTTTAATTCCTTCCGCCGTAGCTTTTGCTGCAGCCATGGTTGTCATGTAAGGAATTTTTTCCTTTATTGCAGCCTTTCGGATATAGCTGTCATCTGTTGCACCTTTTTTATCAATTGGTGTATTGATGATCATTTGAATCTTTTTATTTGTAATGGCATCCAGGATATTCGGTCTTCCTTCATTGATCTTGGAGATCTTTTCCACTTCAAAACCCGCTTCCTTAATCAGTTCATAAGTACTTCCGGTAGCCATCAGTTTGAATCCGCAGTCATGAAGTCCCTGTGCAACTTCTTTTACTTCCGGCTTGTCTCTGTCACTTATACTGAGCAATGCAGTGCCTTCTAACGGAAGTTTGGTCTGGGTAGCTTCCTGCGCTTTGTAGAATGCTTCTCCAAAGCTTTCCGAAATACCAAGTACTTCTCCTGTAGAACGCATTTCCGGTCCTAATAACGGATCTACTTCCGGGAACATATTAAATGGGAACACCGCTTCTTTTACACCGTAGTGTGTAAATTTCTTCTCTTTTAATGACAGAACCGGTGATGGTCTACCCGTTAAATGTGATGTCATAATATCTGTAGCAAGTTTTACCATTTTGATATTACATACTTTGGATACAAGCGGTACTGTTCTGGAAGCACGTGGATTAGCTTCAAGAACATATACCACGCCGTCTTCAATCGCATACTGCATATTCATAAGTCCGACTACATTCATCTCTGCCGCAATCTTTCTTGTATAATCCTTAATTGTTTCGATCTGCTCTTCTGACAGGTTCTTAGAAGGAAGAATACATGCGGAGTCACCGGAGTGAACACCTGCAAGTTCGATATGCTCCATAACAGCCGGTACAAATACATTTGTCCCATCACTGATGGCATCTGCCTCACACTCGGTAGCATGATGTAAGAAACGGTCAATCAATATCGGTCTGTCAGGTGTAACTCCAACCGCTGCCTTCATATAGAATGTTAAGGCTTCATCATCATGAACCACTTCCATGCCTCTGCCGCCTAATACATAGGAAGGACGCACCATTACCGGATATCCGATCTTATTGGCAATCGCAAGTGCTTCTCCCACGTTTACCGCCATTCCAGCTTCCGGCATTGGAATATTCAGTTTCTTCATCATATCACGGAACAGGTCTCTGTCTTCCGCAAGATCAATAGTTTCCGGAGTTGTACCAAGGATGTTTACGCCGGCTCTTTTCAGGTCATTCGCCAGATTTAACGGTGTCTGTCCGCCAAACTGCGCGATAACGCCTACCGGTTTTTCCTTCTCATGGATACTGAGCACATCTTCCAGTGTCAGCGGTTCAAAATACAATTTATCGGAAGTATCATAATCCGTTGATACTGTCTCTGGATTACAGTTTACAATAATCGTCTCAAATCCCAATTCTTTTAATGCAATTGCTGCATGTACACAGCAGTAGTCAAATTCAATTCCCTGACCGATACGGTTTGGTCCCCCGCCTAAAATCATGATCTTAGGCTTATCACTGTTAACAGGGCTTTCATCTTTCATATGGTAACTGGAATAGTAATATGCAGAATCCTTTGTACCGCTTACGTGTACACCTTCCCATGCTTCTGTAATTCCTGCCTCTGTCCTTGCCCGTCTTACTTCATCTTCTGTCACTTCCAGAATCTGGCTCAGGTATTTATCCGCAAATCCATCCAATTTTGCCTGTTTCAATATGTCTGCTGAAGGAACACTGCCCTTTGCAGCTTTTAAAGCTTCTTCTTCTTCAACCAGTTCCTTCATCTGTTCAATGAAGTAATGCTTAATCTTCGTTAATTCAAATAATTCCTCAATGGAAGCGCCTTTTCTAAGTGCTTCATACATAATAAACTGGCGTTCACTTGTTGGCACCGCAAGCATTTTCAAAAGCTCTTTCTTCGTCTTAGAAGCAAAATCCTTTGCATTGCCCAGTCCGTATCTGCCTGTCTCAAGGCTTCTGATTGCCTTCTGGAAAGCTTCTTTGTAAGTCTTGCCGATGCTCATTACTTCACCAACGGCACGCATCTGTGTTCCCAGCTTATCCTCAGAACCTTTAAACTTTTCAAATGCCCAGCGGGCAAACTTAATTACAATGTAATCTCCGCCCGGAACATACTGATCCAGTGTTCCATATTTTCCGCATGGGATTTCATCTAAGGTCAATCCACTTGCAAGCATTGCAGAAACCAGCGCAATAGGGAAGCCGGTTGCTTTTGAAGCAAGTGCTGAGGAACGTGATGTTCTTGGATTAATTTCGATAACAATGATACGGTCACTGACCGGATCATGTGCAAACTGAACGTTGGTACCGCCAATTACCTCAATGGCTTCCACGATTTTATAAGCCTGTTCCTGAAGTCTTTTCTGAACCGCCTCTGATATGGTGAGCATTGGTGCGGAACAGAAAGAATCACCGGTGTGTACACCCAGAGGATCTATATTTTCAATAAAGCAAACCGTAATCATGTTGTTCTTAGAATCACGAACAACTTCTAACTCCAGTTCTTCCCAGCCGAGAATGGATTCTTCCACTAATACCTGGCCTACCAGACTTGCCTGTAAGCCTCTGGCACATACCGTCTTTAACTCTTCCACATTATAGACCAGACCACCGCCAGCACCGCCCATGGTATAAGCAGGTCTTAATACAACCGGATATCCCAGATTGTCAGCAATCTTCAAAGCCTCTTCTACTGTATAAGCCACTTCACTTCTAGCCATCTCGATTCCCAGGCTGTCCATAGCCTTTTTGAACTCAATGCGGTCTTCTCCCCGCTCAATAGCATCTACCTGAACACCGATAACCTTTACATCATATTTATCCAAAACACCGGCCTTTGCCAGTTCAGAGCAAAGATTCAGCCCGGACTGTCCCCCGAGGTTCGGCAATAACGCATCCGGACGTTCTTTTTCAATAATCTGAGTCAGACGTTCTACATTTAATGGTTCAATATAAGTAATATCCGCTGTTTCCGGATCTGTCATGATAGTTGCCGGATTAGAATTTACCAGAACAATCTCATAACCAAGGTTTCTTAACGCTTTACACGCCTGTGTTCCGGAATAGTCAAATTCGCATGCCTGTCCAATGATGATAGGACCGGAACCGATAATAAGTACTTTGTGAATATCATTTCTCTTCATGGTTTTACCTCTCATAATATCTATTTGTATACTATACTACACAAAATCATTAGGTCTATTATACGTTATTGTAAGAGCTGTGTAAATATATAATTTTGTACCATGACAAAGTTTTCCCCATAACACTTTTGAAATTTGCTTTCTGGAAGCTGTGCATTCCTTTTTAAGACTAATCAGGCGCGTTCTCTTCGTTTATACTTTCTGAGAACCATTTCAAAATGCTCCAGCATTTCCTCCCTGTCATATACTGTAGTTCCCTCTTTCAGGGTTTCCATATATTCCTGAAGCATATCATATGTTTTCTTTTCACTGATCACTACTCTCTGGCTCTTGCCCTCTCCATTTCTCACAAACACCTGTGCCTGATCCTTGTCAAACGCTTCCATATAGATGTTCTTCATCATTCCTGACTCAAATGTGCGCAGCATATAACCTTCCGAGCTGCCTTTTTTTATTTCTGTATAAATCTTCTCAAGAATCTGATATGTATGCCGAAGTCCAAGAGGATGCTGCTCCGTATCCGGTCCTCCCACAACAGTCCCCTGTCTGGCAAACTCTTCCAGTCCTGTGTCCGGAAAATAAAATCGAAATTTTCTTTTCTCCTGAATTGTTCTCATATCCCGCTTATTATCATTCATCATCCCACTACCTCCACCAGATAGATTGTATGGTTGCTTTTTATCCTTCAAATTTTCAAGTTATCTTTTAGCAATAAGGACTATTATAACATGTTAATACTTTCATAACAATATCTGATCGAACATGTGACCGCTTTTCGTAAAAATTAAAAGAATATCCCTTGTATCGGATACTCTTTTATGACTTATTTATGTTAATTCCCCGTTTTCTCTTTCATTTCTTCCAGCATCTTCCTATCACATTCTCCAAAACCGTATCTTGCTCTCTCATAACACGCAGTAAGATCCAAACCATTTGGCGACTCCGGAAATAATTCCCTGCGTATGTCTTGCGGTGTACTGGATGATGGCAGCTGTCTGCTTTTTTTCATTCTGCTTTTTACATATCTTTTATACATTTTTCTGATTTTAAGATTGTTGCTGCCTGTTAACATTTCCCGAATTGTCCGCCTCTTTCTTTGCTTCTGTTCTTTTTCCCCTTTCCACAAAAAGATACTGGACTCCTGTATCTCCTCCTCCGGCTTCTTCTGTTGAAACTTCCGGTAAAGATGGTAAATCCCATAGACTGCTAAAAATACGATTCCGGCAGCTATGGCCGCTTTTAAAACCATTGTAAAAATCTGCTCAAGCATCTCAAGCCATGGGCTCTTATCGCTGACTCCCTGTGGTAACATCTCAGCTATATGATTCTGAGGCTGCAGTGCCTCTGTCTGGGGCACCTCATTTGACTCTTTTAAAAAGAACGCTATAATCCATCCAACAATCCCCACCAGTATATTTTTTAAAGCATTGAGTATATAATCAGGAGATAAGTCTTTAAACAGAAAAACAGCAGCAGCGCCGCATACCAGGAAAGCCAGCATCATAACGTTCCCCACCCATTGGATCCGTTCGTATGGGATACTGGAATTCCTTCTATTTTTCACAAAAAACTGGTGCATATTTTCTAAATATATAAGGAGCATTTCAGAAAGTCCGAAGATACTGATGGCCACCACGCTGATCTGCTTAAGGATATCGCTGCCCGTATAACCGCCTATCCCATAAGATGCCAGAAAAATACCTGCCCACGCAAGCCACGGCCGCTCCTGCTTATGCTGAATTCGCAAAAACAGAGAAACGACGGCTGCAATTCCGGTGACAAATGCCAGAAGCAGCCCTGCCGGTTTCTCCGGAATCAAGATATACATCCCAGCCGTTACCAATATGTGAAGTGCAAGAAATACAATAAAATTCCCAATTGTCTTTCTCAGAATGTAGAATAATATCAGAGGCACCGCATACACAGCCCCTTTTGCAAACCACTGCGTCCCAAGTATATTCCCCTTCCAGAGTCCTGCAAGTGCACTTGCATAGATCATATAATACAGGCATCCCTGCGCTGCTATTTCCAGCAATGCTGTATGAAACTGGAATTTTTCTGATTTCTCCACCTGCAGCATCTTTATCACCTGCCTTTCAACTGCCTTTTTCCACTTCCCAGAATATTATATCCCCTGGGATTCCGGGATGAATCTCTACTGACGTTCCACGATACAGGGGTGCGATCCATATAGAACCTCTGCTCTGCTCCCGCAATCTTAAAAAATCTTCCTGCAGCTCTTCCCTACAGCTGGTGGATACAAAAACATAAAGGACATTTCCGTTTTTTCCATTACAGATTTCCTCCAGACGTTCATGAAACCGCTCCGCTTCCAGTGTCAGATCAATTCTAGCCAGCTGTTCATCCAGCATCTCCCCATGTGCCTCCCCACTGCCGGCGCAAAGATGCAGGCTCTCTTTTGTTATTTTATCTTTTCCATTGGTGATAAACTGAACCGGGATTCCCTGCTCCAGAAACTGGCCTGCCAGAGTACTTACTATGCGGATGCCTTCTTCTAACAGATCATCGTGATGCCATATGGTATCCTGATCCGCATTAAACAGAAAGCAAATCGCCTGAGATGCTGTGGCATCATGTACATTTACCATATAGGTGTTATTTTTTGCAGATATTTTCCAATTAATGCTTTTCATGGAATCGTAGCTTTGATACTCCCGGATACCCGCAAATGCAAACGGGTCCTCCTGGAGATACTTCCTTGTCTGTATATTCCCCATAATCTGTTCATACGGAGCATCAATCCGCTTCAGGTCTGCCTTTGCCGGAAATACATAAAGCCTTGCTTTATTCTTACAGGAACTGTAATATTCCCCGGAAAACCAGATGTCACCTGCAGTAAGGTCCAGCTCCTTCACATCATACAAACCCCGCTTTGCACAGATTACCTTATGGCGACGAACTATTTTCTGATAGGGAAAGAGAGAAAATATATCACATTTATAACAGTAATCTGTTACTTTCATATTTTCTTCTTTTTCAAAATGCAGCCCTTTATCCGTCTTAAACATTACTTTTAAAGTGGGAAGGATCATCCATTTCCGGTTGCTTACCATTTCAAACAACACTGTCCCACCACCCTCACTAACTGCACTATGTGCAAATGACACAGCTGCATGCAACCCTTTTTTCCAGTTCTTTTCATATACAACACGCTGTATTAAATAAACGGCAAAAAGCCCCAATACAATCAGGATAATTTTCATATTTCATCTCTCCACTACTCCAGGCAAAATTGCAATCCGATCCTTACTTTTCCCAATTCTCCGTAGGAACCGGCACCTGGTCCAGTATTTCTTTGATTGTGTTAACTGTATTCTGCGCCCGGTTTATGCCTCCGTACATCACCACACGGTGCGCCATTACCGGGATAGCAAGGGCTTTCACATCCTCAGGGACCACATAGCTTCTTCCCTGTACTACCGCATAAGCCTGAGCCGCTTTCACAAATGCCAGTGTTCCCCTGGGACTGACTCCCAGTTTAATCTTATCATGATTTCTGGTTTTGGTAATCAGTGCAAGGATATATTCCCTCACTGCAGTGTGTACAAATATTTCCCGATGCACCTGACTCATAAGCAGAAGTGTTTCTTTTGTACATACCGGTTCTATCTCATCCAGCGGATCTCCTTTGATAAAACGCTCCATCATCTGTAATTCCTCTGATTCTTCCGGCAGTCCCATAGGCAGCTGCATCAGAAAACGGTCCAGCTGGGCCTCCGGCAATGGATAAGTCCCCGCTGTTTCAATGGGATTCTGGGTGGCGATAACCAGAAACGGTTCCTCCAGATGCATTGTGACACCATCCACCGTTACCTGCCTTTCCTCCATACATTCCAGCAGACTGGACTGGGTCCTGGGTGTTGCTCTGTTGATCTCATCCGCCAGAACAATATTTGCAAAAACCGGTCCTTCACGATATACAAATTCTCCCTGCTTTTGATTATAATAATTAATCCCCGTAATATCCGAAGGAAGCAAATCAGGTGTGAACTGGATCCGGCTAAAGGGCAGATCCAGGGATCTGGCAAGAGATTTTGCCAGCTTAGTCTTGCCTGTCCCCGGCACATCTTCCAAAAGTATATGGCCTCCAGACAGAAGCGCTGTCAGTACCAGATCTATGACCTCTGATTTCCCGATAATAACTTTATTGATATTTTCTTTTATGGTTTTTAAAATTGATGCCGCCTGAACGATCTCCATTTAATCCTGTCCTCCTGTTTGTATTTGCAAACCTGATATTATAACTATCTTTGTACTGCTTTTATTTTACTACGATTGAGATAAAAATACTATGATAATTAAACCGATCCGGTTTCAATGATATGCTGTAATACTTTAAGACAAAAAAAGGGGGCCACCGCATTAATTACTTAATGCGATGGCCCCTTTATAAGGGTTTATGCAAATTTTGCTGTGTTAAGCTTCACACCAGGACCCATTGTAGGAGCTACTGTTACGCTCTTTAAATACTGTCCTTTCAGTGCTGAAGGTTTCGCTTTTAAAATTGCACCCATAAGCGTCTGGAAGTTGTCCGCTAACTGCTCCTCTGTAAAAGAAGCTTTTCCGATTGGCACGTGGATAATGTTTGTTTTATCTAATCTGTACTCAATCTTACCTGCTTTGATTTCCTGAACTGCTTTTGTTACGTCCATTGTTACCGTACCAGCTTTTGGGTTTGGCATTAAGCCTTTTGGTCCAAGTACACGACCAAGACGTCCAACAACACCCATCATATCCGGTGTAGCTACAACTACATCGAATTCAAACCAGTTTTCGTTCTGGATCTTTGGAATTAATTCCTCAGCTCCTACGTATTCAGCGCCTGCTGCACGAGCTTCATCAGCTTTTGCATTTTTAGCGAATACTAAGACACGAACTTTTTTACCGGTACCGTGTGGTAACACTACAGCTCCACGAATCTGCTGATCCGCATGACGGCCATCACAGCCTGTTCTGATATGAGCTTCGATAGTTTCATCAAATTTAGCAACAGATGCTTTCTTTACTAAAGAAATAGCTTCTGCTGTATCATAAAGATTTGCGCGGTCGATTGCTTTTGCAGCCTCTGCGTATCTTTTTCCTTTTTTCATATTAAATAACCTCCTGGTGGTATTTGCGGGAATTTCCCTCCCACTTTTCATTGTTTAGTTTACGTTTTGCTTGATTGCCAAATATATTATTCCTCAACAGTGATACCCATGCTGCGTGCGGTACCTGCGATCATGCTCATAGCAGCTTCAACAGATGCTGCATTTAAATCTGGCATTTTCATTTCAGCGATCTCTTTGATCTTATCTTTGCTGATTGTAGCAACTTTAGTTTTGTTAGGAACGCCTGAACCTGATTTCAGGTTGCATGCTTTCTTTAATAAAACTGCTGCCGGAGGAGTTTTTGTAATAAAGCTGAAGCTTCTGTCTGCATATACAGTAATAACAACCGGGATAATTAAATCGCCTTTGTCAGCTGTTCTTGCATTGAACTCCTTTGTAAACTGAACGATGTTAACACCGTGCTGTCCAAGTGCCGGACCAACTGGTGGAGCTGGTGTAGCCTTTCCAGCAGGAATCTGTAATTTAATATAACCTGTTACTTTTTTTGCCATTTTTAGGCACCTCCTATGTGGTATTGGCGGGGGATTTCCCTCCCACTAATCCGTCAGACTGCGAATATAACCTGACGGTAACTATCTTGTTACATTTTTTTAATCTCAGTGAAACTTATTTCTACTGGTGTTTCACGACCGAATAACTCAACATTAATGGTAACGATTTGTTTACCATGATTGATGGACTGAATTACCCCAACGGTATCTTTCCAGACTCCGCCGGTAACAGTAACAGCATCTCCCTCTGCGAAATCAACCTGGACATCGTCCGCCTGAATTCCCAGATTCTGCATCTCCGTTTCGGTAAGTGGCACTGGCTTTGATCCAGGACCAACAAATCCGGTAACACCTCTTGTATTTCGAACGACATACCAGGTGTCATCATTCATGACCATATTCAGAAGTACATAGCCTGGAAACAGTTTCTTCTGAACCTGCTTCTGCACGCCATTTTTCACTTCTACAACATCCTGCATCGGAACTCTGACCTCAATGATCTGATCTTCTAAATGCCGGTTTTCAATCGTTTTCTCAATGTTGGCCTTAACCTTGTTTTCATACCCTGAATAAGTATGAACTACATACCAGTTTGTTTCTGACATAAAATCACCCTTGCCCTTACTTTATTAAGAAATCAATACCATACTGTACAATAACATCAACGATGGTAATAATGACACCTAATACACAAGAAACGGCAACAACCGCTACGGTCTGCTTGCCAAGTGTTTTCTTTTCCGGCCAGATAATTTTCTTAAATTCAGATTTAAGACCTTCAAACCAGCTTTTCTTGGGGGCTTTGTCTGTTTTTGCAGTTTCTCCCATTCCATTCACTTCCTTTGCATTATCACTAACAGTTATTTGGTTTCTTTGTGTAATGTGTGTGTTCTGCAGAATTTACAGTATTTTTTTGTTTCCATTCTGTCCGGATGATTTTTCTTATCCTTCGTCATGTTGTAGTTACGTTGTTTACATTCCGTACATGCCAATGTGATTTTAACGCGCACAACTTCCACCTCGCCTTCTTTGTAATTTGGTAACAGCTTGCGTAGGCTGTTGAATTTTTAGGCATAAAAAAAAGACCTACTTCCATTCGCTCGTTTATCTTATCATATACAATAGATGGAAGTCAAGTCTTTTTTTGACAAGATCCTTGATCTTCTGCAGTATTCCAGTCACCCATGCCACCTGTCATCTGAGTGATAAATGACTGGATTCAGCGGAATTTTTCCTGTCCCTGCTTTAAGGATACCTCCCTTCCAAAAGCAGTGGCTGCCAGACCGCCCTCCCCCGTTTCCCGAAGTGAGACATTCATCAGATCCCCCACTTCTTTCATGGCATCAATTACCTGATCCGGCGGAATGCGGCTTTCAATTCCAGCCAATGCCATATCGGCACATGCCAGTGCGTTCACCGCTCCGATCACATTGCGTTTCACGCACGGAACCTCCACTAACCCCGCTACCGGATCACAGACCAGGCCCAGCAGATTCTTAAGGGACATTGCTGCCGCATGAGCAATCTGAACCGGATCTCCGCCTCTGAGATGAACCATAGCACCTGCTGCCATGGCACTTGCCGACCCGATTTCCGCCTGACAGCCGCCGGAAGCACCTGCAATATAAGCGCGGACCGCTATTACCTGACCAATGCCCGCAGCCACATATAAAGCTTCCCCAATACGCCTCTCCTCTGTCTGGTTATTTTTGTAAAACGGAACCAATACAGCCGGGAGTACTCCACAGGCGCCTGCTGTGGGCGCCGCCACAATTCGTTTCATACAGGCATTTGATTCCCCCATCTGAAGCGCCGCTGCAATAACCTGTCCCATAAAATCCCCGCACAATGGTGTCTCCTTCTGAATATACCTCTCCATAATTCCGCCGCTGCCGCCTACCAGACCGCTGTTGGAAATCAGTTTATCATCATATGCTTCACTGGATGAAAGCATTGCATGCCACATCCCCATCATTTTATCAAATGATTCTTCCTTTGTAACTTTCCGCTCATTCATATCATCCAGAAGGATGGTTTTCCAGAAGGGGATCTTCGATTCCCTGCATAGGTCTAAGATTTCCTCTAAAGAATTATATGCCATATTACCGGTTCCCTCCTATGTCAATATATGTCACCTTCAGTATACCCTCTTTTTGCTCCAGCCACTCGATGGATTCTTTTGGTATTTTCTGATCTGTTTCAATGATCATCACCGCATAGCCGCCCCGTTTTTTCCTGTGCAGGGACATATTTGCCACGTTTACAGACTTCTGAAAAAGCATGGATGCCACATCTGCTACATAACCGGGCTGATCCATGTTATGAATAATCAGAGTCGGGTTCTCACAGGTACAGTCTACTTCCACGTCATTGATTTTATTCAGCATAATTCGACCGCCTCCCAGAGAAGAAGCCTGAACCATCAGCTTGCGCAGTTCTTTATCTTCCAGCAGCAACTGCACCGAATTCGGATGTGCCCCCTTTAGGGTTGTTTCTTCAAAGGTAAATTCCAATCCCTCTTCCTCTGCCATTTCAAAACTTTCCGGGATCCTGATGTCATCCGGTTCCATCCCCAGCAGGCCCGCCACTATGGCTTTATCCGTTCCATGGCCTACTCCGGTAGCTGCAAAAGAACCGTGCATACAAATCCGGGCTTTTACGGGCATGCATCCCAGCAGTTTTCTCCCCATCAATCCGATCCTGACCGCACCTGCCGTGTGGGAGCTGGAAGGCCCAACCATAACAGGTCCCAAAATATCGAATATGTTCATCCTTATACCCGCTTCCTTTCTATTTCAAAATTTCTTAAACCCTTTTTCTTCTACACGAAAATTGAAAGGGAACGACCCGCGCTCCCTTTTTTCGATTATAACCATTATTTAATTTTAACAAATCCCTCGTAAAATGTATAGGGGTAAGCTAATTTTTTTCTTCGGTTCCGACTCTTAATGAGACCAGGGTCCGGAAGACTTTTTCTTCCTCTTTACATTCAAGATTTCCTTCGTATTTTTTAACTATACCCTGAACGATGTCAAGTCCCAGGCCATGGCGGAACTTATCTTTTTTGGTAGTTTTATAACTACCATCCTTTTTCACTTGGATTCTTGTCTCTTCATATTTGGAATTAGAGAATATCAGAACCTGATAGCCTGCCCGGTACTGGCTTTTTACATTGATAAACCGTTGCTCAGGATCTGGTATACGCATACAGCTTTCAATTGCATTATCAAATAAATTATAAAAAATGCTGAGCCAATCCACGTCATCCACTCTTCCGATGACAAAGTGTGCCATATTTAACTGGAGCTTAATTTTATTTTTTGCACATTCCGTAATTTTATTATGAAGAACTGCATCAATCACTACATTTCTGCTGATGTTGCTTTGCAGAAGCTTGTCATATTCTTTATTCAGGCGTTTTGCAATCTCTCCCATGGATTCCGTATGGTTATCCCGTACCAGCCTTTCTATGGTCTGTAGATGATTCCCGATATCGTGCCGCATTTTGCGCACCAGTTCATTCTGCTCTTCCAGTACCTTATAATGCTCTTTCAAAAGCTTTTGCTGCATTAACAGATACTGATTCTCCCTCTTCAGGTTTTCTCTGCTGTACCAGGTAAGCAGGCCGCCGAATACACACAGCATTGCCACCACATACATCAGTACCCATGGTTCCAGAAGCCTGTTGGCATTTTCGTTCATCAAAAGAACCGTCACGATCAGATTTACAAGGACCGATACAATAGCAAAAACTTTCCAGATCAATAAAGGAATTTTTTCAAATACGCTGAACTTTATTAAGATCAGCAGAATTACTGCCGCCAGAATATTCTTTGCTCCATTTACAGCAGCAAAGAAAAATACATTTCCACCACTGTAAAGTGCAAGGCTCCCGCCAAACCCAAAAAAAGACTTTGAAATCAGACTGAATGCCGCTCCCATAATTCCGTAAAATTCAATGAAGGCATAAAATTTCAAAAAGTCATTAAATGGCTTCTCCGATATTTTATAGATGACAGCCATCCACAGTATGATCTCCGCCACATAAACTAAAAATGCAGATCCTCCGTTTTTTGCAGGCAGCATAAGAACACCATGGACTACAGCAAGAAGAAGCAGAATCATCCGCTTCTTTCTCAAATCCATATTTCCGGTATCTGCGCACTTCATGGCAAAAATGTAGAATATAACAGTCTCTAACAGAACAGCAATACATTTTCCGGTAAACACCGTCATTATTTCACCTCACATTAGATTATATATCTTCCCCCAGCCACCTTGCAAATGCCCTGCGGACATCATTCAGATACCTGCGGCTGATAGGGACCTTCTTCCCGTTGCGCAGAATTAATTCATTCCTGCAAAATTCTTTTACAAAATTCAGATTAACAATATAACTGTTGTGGCATCTTACAAAGTAATCTGAGCCCAGCTGTGCCTGCAGTTCGGTCAGCCCGGAAGATGTTCTTACAGTTTCTCCCACACAGACAGCCAGTGTACTTCTCTTTTCTCTCTCCAGATACTGGATATCCATTGGAAGGAGAATAATTTTTCTACCTTTTACCATAACAACGATACGTTCTCTGGCAACCTTACTTTTCTGTTGAATTTGTTTTTCAATAATTTTCGGCAGATATTTTTCCAGGTCTTTTTTCAAAACAAAATAGCAGTAGTCAACCTCATATACTTTTGAACTGTAGCACAGGTAATTCGTCAAAAACACAATCTTAGTCCTGGCATCTAATGCTTCCAGCTTTTTCGCAACCTCCACCCCATTGGATTCCCCTATTTCAATATCAAGAAACAGCAGATCCAAATCATAAATGCTTTCTCTTACGTAATGGTATAACTCCTCCGGATTTAAAAACTCATGAATTTCATACTCACACTTGTTTTTCTTCAAAAATTTCTCAATGAAATCTTTGCTTACCTGAACCGCCTTTGCTTCATCGTCACATATCCCGATTCGCATCATGATTCATCCCACCTTACTCTTTCTTTAAATTACCTGAATATAATTGCACAATTATATTTCTTGGAATTATACCATCCGAATCACAGTAATTGCAATGCTAATTACACTTTTAACACAGTTCGTGTAATATTTAACCAAAACCTGTCGATAATTATAAGTAAATCACAAAAAATGGCAAATACTTCCATTGAGCATAATCTACAAGCTATTTATTAGCATATAGATTATTATAATATAACAAAACAAATAATACAATACTTAATAAATAATTATAGAGGGGGTAAGTATGACAATTGATTATACCGCCATCGGACGCAGAATCCGAGCCAGGAGATTGACTCAGAAAATAACACAAGAACGGCTCGCCGAACAGGTAGATATCTCTACGCCACATCTCAGCAATATTGAAAGAGGGGTCACCCATGTTAGCCTGCCTACATTAATTTCCATAACCAATGCACTCCATACAACCGTAGACTATTTATTGTGCGACAACCTTCCCGAAGCAAGATCCTTCTATGTGAAAGAGTTAAGAGATTTGTTAACCGACTGTGACGAAAAAGAACTCCGTATACTGACGGAAACTTTAAGGTCTCTGAAAACTTCCCTGCAGGATACCTACGTAAAGTGAAGGTCGGCCAGATTGTTACCTATACGAAACCTATTGCTATTGTCAACAGATAAACTGACAACAAAAAAGGACATTCCATCTGGAATTATCCTTTTTTTATTTCGTATGAATCTATTTCCCGATCGTTTCCCCATTCTTTAGCATTCCATAGCAGTCCTAATATGAAACCTGATGATACGTCTTTTGCTATCACCAATACGTCTTCCAGTTCTTCAGTTTCCTGGTCAGTGCTTCAAGATAAAAATAATCCCCCCACAGATTACATTCATCAACACCTCTGTCCGATACACTGTTATACGGACTGCTTTTCGCATAAACACCATGGAGAATCAGTCCGTTTGCTTTCTGTACCGAAGTCACCGCATAGTTGTCTATCAGGCTTTCCAGCATCCTGTCAGCCAGGCTGCCGTAAAAGGATTGCTCCTCCTTTTTTAGCCCCCCATTTTCGCACATTTCCAGGATGCCGCAGCCAGCGGCGGCCCCAGCCGATGAATCTCTTGGTTCACTGCTCCCCTTAGAAAAATGCAGATCCCAATAAGGTACCATATCATCCGGGAGATGCCTAAGATAAAAATCCGTTACTTTTCGAAACAGTTCTCTGCATGCCTCACTTCCTGTATACCTCCACGCCAGTGCTGTACCGTATATTCCCCATGCCTGCCCTCTCGCCCAGGCGGAATCATCCCTAAATCCCTGCGCGGTGACTCCCCGTAACGGCTCTCCGGTCTTCGGATCAAAAAAGTAAGTATGGTAGGTAGAGTTGTCTGCTCTTACCAGGTGCCGTATACTGGTGTTGGTATGGCGTACTGCAATATCCCTGTACTTTTTGTCCCCCGTTACATCGGATGCCCAATACAGTAGTGGCAGATTCAGCAGACAGTCAATAATCAGGCGGTAATTCTCCTTTGCTCCTAACGCTCCCCACGCCTGCAGAAACTCCCCTTTTTCCTGAAACCGGCTGATAAGCTGGTCCGCAGCCAGGATGGCAGCCTCTTTTGCCCGATCATTTCCCGTTATCTGAAAGGCAGCCACACAGGAAGGCGTATACAAAAACCCCATATCATGATGATCCACGTCTGTTTTTTGTTTTATCCTATTATAGAAGCTCTCTACCTGAACCTCCGCCGCTGTTCTGAAACCATCTTCTCCTGTCAGTTCATAAGCAAGCCAGTACGTTCCCGTACAGAATCCAGTTGTCCACTCTATATTTTCCGTAGCCGGATAGAACATCTTCTCACTGTTGGAACCGGGGAATTTATAAGTATATTTGTCCAGATTTGATTTTAGGACAGAAACTGCCTGCCCTGCTGCTTTTTGTAATTTATTTTGATCCATAAATGCCCTCCTGCAGTTTACCAAAAAAGGCGCCCCTTCTTTTATTTTGTTACATGAACATAATTGTCGTAAGCCGTCTGCTGAATTTCTATTGCTTTCTCAATGTTTCTGTCTTTCAGTTCCTGAACAAAGGCATCGTATTCATCGTCAATGCTGCTGGAACCCAAAATCCAGCTCTGAAGCTTTTCATAGACAATCGGTTGAATTCCTGACATGATGCTCTTATACTCGTCCATGCCATCGGTGCTCAGCTTCAGTTCCGGAAGTTTTGGCTCACGAAACCATTCATCATGTGAATCATAGAGCTTGTTTGCAGCCTTTCCTGCATCATTCATGGTGGCATACTCGTAATCCGCAGCCTGAATATAACCGGCACGGTATTGCGAGCCAAGGGAACGAAGATATTCCACCGGCGCCAGTCCTGATTTGAACACTTCATCTGTAAATGCTTTCCCGCCCTTGTCATCCACTGTGTATGTCTTGCCCTCAACACCCCAGTTCATCAAATCCGAACCTTCTTCTGTAAACATAAAATCCATAAACTCAATTACACTCTCCGGATCCTTGCACTGTGAAGAGATTCCCCATCCGCACTCAGCATAACGGTAATCCCGTTCTTTCACATTTCCATTCTGGTCTTTTAGCGGCGCAATTGCCACCATATCAAATCCCGGAATTTCCTCTCCCAGTGAATCGTTGTAATTGCCTGTACTTACCCAGTCATGGGTAAATCCTCCCGTGTTGTTGCTAAGCAGCGTGTCTCTTGCGGACATGCCTCTTGTAAAAATCTCCGGGTCAATCAATCCCTCTTTATACCACTGGGCAAGGTTTTTTACTGCATATTTATAATTTTCTGTCAGCGGTTCATAAGTGATTTTTCCATCACGGGGATAGAAGGAAGCGCTGGAATCCCACAGTGCCAGATACTCTCCCATTTCCGTATCGGCTGTAGCCGAGCGGTCAAACAGCGGAATCTCATCTGCCTGTCCGTTTCCATTGGGATCATTGTTCTTAAATGCCGCCAGTACGTCATGGAGTTCGTCCACCGTCTCCGGAACCTTCAGCCCCAGTTTATCCAGCCAGTCCTGCCGGATCCAGTAGAACTGTGACGACTTCAGCTCCTTACCAAGCGGGATATTGTATATATTTCCGTCTTCCGCTGTTGCCTGATATTTCAGATTCGGATCATTGTCCAGTGCTTCTTTGATATTGGGAGCATGCTCCTCAATCAGATCGTTTAGCGGAATAACACCCCCGTCCTTCCCCAGTTTCTCCATATCCGTCGTTAAATCACATGCGATAATATCTGCCAGCTGTCCGGATGCCACCATATTCTGGAATGCTGTCGCATAGTCCGAATTGGAGGAAGCAACTACGCCTTTTAATTTCACACCTGTTTTTTTCTCCACTTCTTTCCACACTTCCCAGTCAGAGTTAAAGGGTGTTCCAGACAGGAACATAAAAGCTGTAAATTCTTTGCTCTTGCCTTCTCCCCCTGCCGCTGCTGTGCTTTCTTCCCCTTTTCCACACCCTGCTGCTCCAAATACCATAGAAATGCCCAGAACTGTGGTTAGTAATAATGCTGTAATCTGTTTTCTTTTCATAACGAATAATCCTCCATATATGATTAGCCTTTCACACCGCCCAGGGTGAGGCCTGATTTAAAATATTTTTGAATGAACGGAAATACTATAATCATTGGAACAATTGCCAGTATAATCAAAGCATATACCTGCGTGGTAGGCGATGTCAGCGAGGTCTTTGTGACAATTGCCGCATCGGAAGGGTTGGATACCCTCTCTACAATTAATTTTTTCAGAAATACCTGCAGGGGGATTTTGCTGTCATCTTTTAAAAGCTGCATTGCCCAGAAATACCCGTTCCACCTGCTGATGCCATAAAACAATCCAATAGTAGCAAGTGCCGGTTTAGACAGGGGCATATATATACTCCATAATACCCTGAAATGCCCTGCTCCGTCAATGAACGCCGCCTCTTCCAGCGCCTCGGGGACCTGCTCAAAAAAACTCTTCATAATAATCAGGTTGTAGGTCTCAATGGCAAACCCGAATATAATTGCCGTTCTCGTATCAAGCAGCCCCAGATTATTGAAATTCATATAGGTAGGGATAATTCCGGCACTGAACCACATGGTAAAGACTGCGAATAGTGTCAGAGCTTTTCTTCCCATCAGATATTTCTTCGATAATGCATATGCCATGGTAGTTGTAAAGAACATATTTGCCATAAGACCGAAAACGGTGTAAAAAATAGCATTTCCGTAAGCTGCCCATAACCCGTTTCGCTTAAAAACCGCCTCATAGCTGGCTGTGGTAAACTCCTTAATTTTCAGTAACACATCTCCATTTTCTACAAAGAATGGCTTACTGAAGGAAGAAATCAGTACATAATATATTGGATACAGGGCGATAAAGGTAATCAGAATACCCAATACGATCATCACGGCATTGAAAATCTTCTCGCCCAAGCCGATAACCTGCCCCTGTTTGGTTTTATTTCTCACCATCTCTTTTCCTCCTTACCATAATGCGTTATCGGAAATTTTCTTGCTGATCTTATTAGCAAGAATCACCATGATAAATGCAACCACGGATTCAAACAGCCCCGCCGCAACAGACATTCCATAGTTCCCGTTTTCAAATGCCAGACGGTAAGAGTATGTAGAGATAACGTCTGCTGCCGAATAAGTAGCCGGCTGGTACAATAGCAGAATCGCTTCATACCCTACCTTGATAATGCCTCCCAGCTTAAGAATCAGCATGGTCACTATGGCTGGTACAATAGCCGGAATTGTCACATGGAAAATCTTCTTCATTTTTCCGGCCCCGTCTACTGTTGCCGCCTCATAGAGCTGCTGGTCAATTCCCATAATTGCTGCAATATATACAAGCGCATCAAATCCAGCATTCTGCCAAAGCGTCATTAGCGTATAAATTCCTTTGAAATATTCCGGCTTCGTCATAAAATACACCGGATCTATCCCCACCTTCTCCAATATTAGATTTATCACACCGGTACTGGGTGAAAGAAAGTTAATCACGATGCCGCAAACCACCACTACCGATATGAAATGCGTAAGCAGAGTAGACATCTGCGTCATTCTGCTGACAAATTTGTTCTTCATCTCTGTTACGCAGATTGCCAGTACAATTGGAATGGGAAAACAGATTAATAACTGCCAGAAAGAGATCATCAAAGTATTTTTCAATACCCTTGGAAAATCCTTTCCTCTAAAAAATTCGATAAAGTTCTGCAAACCTACGAATTTGCTTCCTTCAATTCCCTGAAATACATTGTAATCATATAACGCAATCTTAAGCTCCGTCATTGGACGGTATGCGAACAGAAGATACCAGATGATACCTGGCAGCAGCAGAAGGTATAATTCTTTGCTTGAAACTATTTTCTTTATAACAAAAGAAAAATTTCTTTTCTTCTGTGTTTTTATTTGTTGTTTAGCCAAAGTCCTCTTTTCTCTCCTTTCTACAGTATCGAAGCGCTTCGAGTCGATGGAACAACCATAACGGATCCGGTTTGAAAAGTAAATCATCAAATTCCCCGGAGCATTTTATCTCTGTTTTTTGGAATACCTTCTTTTCATCCGGTACCGTTTTTGCAAATTATCCGGTTTTTATAGCATCATCATTTTTCAAAAGATCACCATTTTGTCCGAATCCTTGTAAAATAAGGCTCTTTCACTTGAATTATCAACAGAATGCAATTATAATTTATACTGGATTTTCAACAATTTCCATCAAAAAGGAGGTGCGTAATGATGCTGAAACATCCTTCCGGTTTATATCATCAAAAACTGAAATTTGTCTTCCTGCTCTTAGCTGCAGTTGTAACGCTGGCGCTGGCATCCGTCACAGGAATATTCCTGTCACAGCAATCGGAAGAAAATTATATGAGCTCCATCACTGTTTCCAGGTCAATTCTGGAAGAGAAAAGCGCCGCCTCACTTAAAGAGATTTCCAATACCATGACGGATATTGTAAACGATTCTCTGATTAAGGAATGGTCTGTCTCAGAAGGAACGTCGGATTTTTATCTCCTTTCCTCCAAAGCACAAAAGTCCTTGTTAAAATATGCCGGTGCGGTAGAGACCCGCTTCCAGGTCTATCTGCTCCTGAATAACGGAGAGATTGATATGGAGAACAGCACGCATTCCACCGTTCTGTCACCAGAAGGTTCTTTTTCCATAACCGAATTTCGCAAGAAAAAAGGATTGTCCGAAAAGGACCTGGCAGATATACAGAGTTATTTCGAAGAAAATATGTTTCCCTATGTGATCCCTCATTATAATGAAGAAGGCGCACTTGTCTCACTTTATTATTTAATTAAGGGATACAAACAGCCCCGCACCTGCATCTATATGGCAGATATCCCCATCACTTCCCTGGTGGGCACTGCCACGCCTGAAAAATACTGGATTTCCAACACCGATGGGCTTTTCATCACCAGTTCCCTGGACGCTGAAGATACTGCACTGTTTGAGTCACTGCTGGAAGGCTTAGATTCCAGTGAAGATATTGTCAGGAAATCCGGCTACTATATTGCAAATGCACATCTTTTGTCAATGAACTGGAATATTTCCTATCTCTATGACCAGTACAGTCTGAATGCCATGAATATTTTTCTGTTCCTGCTGTCTGTCATGGCTATTTTCCTGTTGCTGTGCGCTGCTTTTTATTATGTGGCAAATCTTTTGTACCGGCCAATTTATGAGGTTTTGCAGCCGCATATTAAGGAAAATTCACAGCATTATGACGAGTTCGGAATTCTAAACGAAAATCTGGCTAAAATCCAGAGCTTGAATCACAGCCTTCTGGCAACCCAGAAGACTACAGATACGCTTCTTGCACAGCAGTATTACCAGAATCTGCTTACTGACCCAAATGGTTATCTGGCACCCAAAGAGAAGCCTTATTTTCCTGACCACAGCCGATTTTGCGTGGGACTGATCTGTTTTACCCCCGATTCCGCCCTTCCCCCGGATGACAGCAGATTCTGCCAGCTGGAGCTCTATAAGAATCTTATATTCCAAAGCTGCCTGCAAAGAAAAGATCTGGTATTAGTGAAGCTGTCTATGTATCGTTACGCCCTGATCATGATCTCCGGCACTCTGGAGGAAGCAAAGGCGCTGGCAGCCCAGGTGATGTCCTCCTCTCCGGACCCGGATTCAGAGGGCAAATACTGGGAAGAGCAGATAGTTCTCAGTTCGGTAAAAGAAGGCTTTGAAAATCTGCATCCCTGTTATCTGGAGACATTGAAGATATCCGAATATCTCCCCATGCTTCCACACGACAAAATCATCACGCACGCTCAAATTGCGGACATAGATTCTGCTACCTACTCCTACCCTCTGTCTATGGAAAATAAATTGATACAGTCCGTTATAGAAGGCCAGGAGCAGGCACTTGAACTATTCGACAACCTGATCCGTGAAAATCTGGTACAGAAGGTTCTGTCTATGGAGGTCCTGCAGAACTTTATCTATGCTTTGATTGGAACGGTGAACCGAATATTCCAGGAGATGAAAACCTGCCCGGAGGAATTTATAGGCCGTCCCATCGATTATGAACACTGGTATACACATTGGGCGGACTCTGTGACGATCTCTGGCATCAAAACGGTTATCACCGAAACCATACATGAGAAAAACCGGCGCACCCAGACCCAGGATGAAGCCGTACTTTCCCGTATGCTGGACTATATACACCAAAATTACCAGGATAATATCATGCTTAATGACCTTGCCGACCAGTTTAATATTTCACCCAAATACTGTGGTATACTATTCAAACAGCTGAGTGACAATAATTTTAAAGATTATCTGAATAACTACCGCATTAATCAGGCGAAAGCTCTTCTGGAAAAAGATCCATTCCTGAAAACAAAGGATTTAAGTACGCTCACAGGGTTTAACAGCTCCAATACTTTCATTCGGGTATTCAGCAAATACACCGGATTGACACCGCAGAAGTACGCCGAATGTATCATGGAAAAAAGGGGAAGTCATTAAACCTGTGGTGCACTACAAAAAAAGGACATTTTCCAATCGCTGGAAAATGTCCTTTTTGTACAAAACTTTATAAAATTAAGAAGCCCGGTGATACATTCAGTAAAGTTTCTACAGCAGCTACTGTTAATCTGATGTAAAAGTAGTGAAGCATTTGTTCTCATCTGCTTACACTTTTGAACGCATTCTCTTTATTTGGTCGTAAATTTGTCCTAAATCTTATTTCCTAGTATAATTTAGCCCCTGCCGGAATCCTGTCATCCACCATCAAAAGATTCAATCCTTCTTTCCCGTCATCCTCATGAACTGCTGAAATCAGCATTCCACAGGAGTCAATCCCCATCATAGGTCTTGGAGGCAGATTTACGATAGCGATACAAGTCTTTCCAACCAGGTCTCCCGGCTCGTAATACTCGTGAATACCGCTTAAAATCACTCTTTCTGTGCCTGAACCATCATCAAGGATGAATTTCAAAAGCTTCTTGCTCTTCGGTACTGCTTCACAAGCTTTTACCTTCACAGCTCTGTAATCAGCCTTTGAAAAGGTCTCAAAATCTATCATCTCTTCAAAAAGAGGTTCCACTTTCACCTTTGAAAAATCGATAACTTCCGCTGCTTTCACTTCCTGTGCGCAAGCTGCATTTTCAGCTTTACCTGCCTTGGCAGAAGAGTCAGAACCACCCAAAGTCTTCATTGTCGGGAACAGCAGCACATCACGAATTGCAGCTGCATTCGTAAGCAGCATTACCATACGGTCAATACCGATTCCAATTCCACCTGTAGGCGGCATACCATGTTCCAGGGCATTTAAGAAGTCTTCATCCACACTGTTGGCTTCTTCGTCTCCCTGAGCCTTTAATTCTTCCTGGGCTTCAAAACGTCCGCGCTGGTCAATCGGGTCATTTAATTCGGAGAATGCATTTGCCATTTCACGTTTTGTGATAAACAGCTCAAAACGCTCTGTATAATCCGGATTTCCTGGTATTCTCTTAGCAAGTGGAGATACTTCTACCGGATGATCCATAATAAAGGTTGGCTGGATCAGCTGTTCCTCTACAAACTCTTCAAATAGAAGATTCAGGATATCGCCTTTTTTATGTCTTGCTTCGTAGTGTACGCCCTTTTTATCAGCTAAAGCTTTTGCTTCTTCTTCCGTCTTAATTTCATTAAAATCTACATCTGCATATTTCTTAACCGCTTCTACCATAGTGAGACGTTCGAACGGCTTTGATAAGTCAATCTCCACGTCACCATAGGTAATTACAGTTGTTCCCAGAACTTCCCGGGCTACATGGCGGTAGAGGTTCTCAGAGAGATCCATCATGCCATGGTAGTCTGTATATGCCTGATAAAGCTCTAATAAAGTAAATTCCGGGTTATGTCTGGTATCCAGACCTTCATTACGGAATACACGTCCAATTTCATAAACGCGTTCTAAACCGCCTACGATTAATCTCTTTAAATATAACTCCAGTGAAATTCTCAGATGCACATCTTCATCCAGAGCATTATAATGGGTATCAAAAGGTCTGGCAGCAGCTCCACCTGCATTTGGAACCAGGATCGGTGTTTCCACTTCCATGAATCCATTTCCATCCAGGTACTGGCGAATGCAGCTGATGATCCTGGAACGCTTTACAAAAGTATCCTTCACATCCTGATTCATAATCAGATCTACATATCTCTGGCGGTAACGGATATCGGTATTGGTCAATCCATGGAATTTTTCCGGCAGAATCTGAAGGCTTTTGGACAACAGGGATACTGCAGATGCATGAATTGAGATTTCACCTGTCTTCGTTTTAAATACTTCGCCTTTTAAGCCAACGATATCACCGATATCCATTTTCTTAAATGCTTTGTATTCTTCTTCTCCGATGCTGTCTCTTGCAACATAAGACTGGATATTGCCTTCCAGATCCTGAATGTTACAAAAAGAAGCTTTCCCCATCACACGTTTGGACATAATACGTCCAGCCAGGGAAACCTGTTTACCTTCCAGCTCTTCAAAATTCTCTTTCACTTCTCTGCTATGATGGTCTACATCATATTTCATAATTTCAAAAGGATTGTTACCGTTTGCCTGTAATTCTTCCAGCTTTTCGCGGCGTACCTTTAACAACTGATTAATATCCTGTTCCTGTACCTTCTTCTGTTCAGCCACTGTCTTTCCTCCTTAATTAAATGGATCTTTGTATTTCTAACACCTTATACTTCATGTCTCCTGCCTGGGTCTCTACAACCACTTCATCGCCAACTTTTGCGCCGATTAATGCTTTTCCAACCGGAGACTCGTTTGATATCTTACCCTGAAGGCTGTTAGCCTCGGATGAACCTACGATTTTAAAATCCAGTTCTTCTTCAAATTCTGCATCGTAAACTTTTACAGCACATCCAACGCTGATTTTGTCTAAATCAACTTCGTCTTCTACAATTACTTCTGCATTTTTTAAAATTTTCTCAATCTGCTCAATTCTTGCTTCAATATCTCTCTGTTCGTCTTTGGCTGCATCGTATTCTGCATTTTCAGAAAGATCTCCCTGCTCTCTTGCCTCTTTAATTTTTCCGGCAACTTCTTTTCTTTTAACAACCTTTAAATCGTGAAGCTCTTCTTCCAGGCTTTTTAATCCTGCATAAGTTAATAAGTTCTTCTTTTCTTCCATTATTACTGCACCCTTCCTACATCTATTTTTGGTATTTGTTTTCAAGCCCCTTAACGCACTCAAGTACGAAACACCTCATTTTACAGGACTGTTTCCCATTCTATAAAATGAGGTGAATCGTACGTTTACGTAACAATCACAGTATTATATCCTATCAGTGGCAAATTGTCAAGAATCTCAAGGTTAAAATAGCGCCATCCAGTATCTTCCAATGACTAAAATTTATCTTCCAGCATCTTTTCCAGCAGTTCCATACTCTCAATCTCGTTTACGCATCGGCGTATGGCAGCAGAATGAGGATATCCGGCAGTATACCATGCAACATGCTTGCGCATCTCCCGTATCCCGGTATATTCCCCTTTATATTGAAGCTGAAGCTGTGCATGTCTTAGGATCATTTCTTTTAATTCCGGAATGGAAGGTTTCGGGAGCAATACCCCTTCTTCAAAGTATGCAGCCAGGTCTCTGAATATCCATGGATTTCCCCTTGCTGCCCTGCCAATCATGATGCCGTCACATCCGGTCTCTTCCATCATCTTTTTAGCTGACAGCGGATCCGTAACATCACCATTGCCAATAACCGGTATTCCCACGGCATCTTTTACCTGCCTTATAATATCCCAGTCTGCTAATCCGGAATAATACTGTTCCCTGGTTCTTCCATGCACCGCAATTGCTGCCGCACCGCAGTCTTCTATGATCCTTGCTATCTCTACCGCGTTCACATGTTCCGGATCAAATCCTTTTCTGATCTTGACCGTAACCGGTTTTTTAATCGCCTTAACGGTTTTGCTCACAATCGCAGCAACTCTCTTCGGATCTTTCATGAGTGCGGAACCTTCCTGGTTGTTTACCACTTTGGGCACCGGGCATCCCATATTAATATCCAGAATGTCAAATTCTTTTTCTTCAATTTCCTTTGCCATTTCACTGATAATATCCGGATCCGACCCAAACAGCTGCAGTGCTATGGGATGTTCTGATTTCTCAATCTCCATCAATTTCTCTGTATTCTTATTATGGAAAGAAATCGCTTTGGCACTCACCATCTCCATACTCAGCAGTCCGGCTCCCTGCTCTTTGCAAAGCAAGCGAAATGGCAGGTCAGTAACCCCTGCCATCGGCGCTAAGACAAATGGATTTGCCAGCTCTACGCTGCCTATCTTAATCTTCATAGTCTTCTCCAAGAAAAAACACCTTATAATACATTTCCAGTGAACGCAGCAGTTCTTCCTTGCTCCGCTGAAGCTCTTTAATTTTTAATACGCTTCCAATTTCATCATAGGCATAATCTGATTCATGCGCCTCTGTCCGAAAACAAAGCGTCCCATCCTCCTCAAATTCAAGCGTGAGCACTCCTCCCACATCCTGTGTATACAAGACGCACATTATTTTCAGTTCGTCTTTTATACTGTCGGGAAGAGCAGCGAAGTTTTCATTTAAATAAAATTTTTGTTCATATGCACTTGCTCCGCATAATATTAATTTATCCTGGTACATCGTTTCCTCCTGACACCTTATCACTTATTTTATGTTATTCTTATTTATACATATCCGTAAAAGCCCCGGACAGATACCTCGCCCGCAAATACCCGGACCTGTTCTTTGTTTTCTTTTGTGACCAGCAGTTCCCCCTGGCTGTTAATGCCATCGGACATTCCGGTATATTCATTCCCCGGTTCCAGTACCTTCACCATATTTCCTTTGTTTACCAGAACTTCGTTATATTCTTCCAATAAAAGAGATAAATCCTGTGTCTGCATAAATTTCTCGTAACACCGCTCAAACTCTTCCATACAGTATTGAATTACCTGTGCACGATGAATTTCATGTCCGCACTCCATGGAAAGGGATGTTGCCACATGTTCTATTTCCTTAGGCATCTCATTCATATTAACATTGACACCGGCACCAATGACTATATAATTCACGGCTTCCATTTCCGCACTCATTTCGGTGAGAATGCCGCAGATTTTCCTGCCGTTTAGAACTACATCATTTGGCCATTTAATTTTCGCCGGAAGCCCCACAATGCGGTTCACAGCTCTTGCAACAGCAAGTCCCATTACCAGAGTCAGCATAGATGCTTTACCCGGATTCATCTGGGGACGTATGATCAAAGTCATGGCTACAGAACTTTTTTCCGGCATACTCCAGGTCTTACCCCTCCTGCCCTTTCCGCCATACTGACGGTCTGTCACAGCTAGAGTTCCATGGACTGCCCCGTTTTCCGCCAGACGTCTCGCATAGTTATTGGTGGAATCCACTTCCTTTATATATGCGATCTGCTGCCCTGCCCACTTCGTATGCAGACGGCTTAGCAGCTCCTCTTCCTTAACGCTGTCGGGACAGCCTTTCAAACGATATCCTTTATTGGAAACTGCTTCAATCTCATAGCCTTCTTCTTTTAACTGGTTCATTGCCTTCCAGATTGCAGTTCTGGTAACTCCGAAATTTTCACAGAGCTCCTGCCCCGAAACGTAGTCCTCAGCACTGCGAAGCGCACCTAATATTTTACTTTTCACAAATGTTTGCCCTCCTTAGAGCGTGTTTTCAAATTGCTTTCTGACAGCTGTACGCCACACTTTTGCGGGAGATTCGTGACAGATGAAGGGCGCTCTAAACTGCCAGTGCAGCATACACGCAGACACCCAGATAAATCATTGTCAGAATGGTAAACAGAATCCCTGCCGCTATATGGCGCCGGTACCAGTTCATACCGGCGAGGCTTCCATTGAGTATACTTCCCAAGAGAAACACAGCGATAAATATCCGCTGTCCGGACTGATATTCCCAAAATGCTGCCACCGTTAATATAATAATGGCAAAACTGGCTATTGTCCCTGCCACCTCAAGATCCAGAGATCTTTTATTTGCAAATTTCTTCATATTTATACCCAGTACATATTTCAGCTATGAAATATGCCTTCTTTTCAAGGAAAGTTATTCACCAAGAGTTGCTACCATAACAGCTTTAATTGTATGCATACGATTCTCAGCCTCATCAAATACTACTGAAGCATCGGATTCAAATACCTCTTCCGTAACCTCTTTTCCTTTTACTGCCGGAAGGCAATGCATAAAAATAGTGGTATCTTTCCCAGTTTTATTCATCAGCTCACTATTAATCTGATATGGGGATAACAGTGCAATTCGCTCTGCAGCTTTGTCTTCTTCTCCCATAGAGCACCATACATCGGTATAGAGAACATCCGCATCCTTCACACCGTCCGTTGAGTCTGTAAGGGTTATTGTTGCCTGGGATTCCTTTGCGTATCCTTCACACAAAGACACAAGTTCATCTTTTGGCCACAATACTTTTGGTGCAATGATGGTAAAATGAACACCCAGCTTTGCACAACCAATCATAAGGCTGTTGGCCATATTGTTGCGTCCGTCACCCAAATAGACAAAACGAAGCCCTTTCAGATAGCCAAAATGTTCCTTCATGGTCAGCATATCCGCCAGAATCTGTGTTGGATGATAATCATCTGTCAACCCGTTCCAAACCGGTACTCCTGCATATTCTGCCAGTTTTTCAACTGTTTCATGCTTAAATCCACGAAATTCAATACCATCAAACATTCTTCCCAGAACCCTTGCAGTATCTTCCACACTTTCCTTATGGCCTAACTGTATATCATCCTTCCCCAGATATTCCGGATGTCCGCCTTCATCGGTACATCCGATCGTAAAGGCACACCTCGTTCTGGTGGATGGTTTTTCAAAAATCAAAGCTACATTTTTTCCACGCAGGCTGTTACCCAATACACCGCGTTTCTTTTTTTCCTTAAGCTGTCCCGCCAGATCCAGCAGGTATTCTATTTCTTCAGAAGTGAAATCTTTTAATGTTAAAAAACTGCGTCCTTTTAAATTCATCATGTTTCCTCCTCTTAGAGCTTCGGTAATATCGTGATTTGTTTTCCATCATACCACTGTTCTCGGTTTTGTTCAACATATTATCTCTTATAGAACATAAAAAACTGCGGGAATCAGCAGAATTTCTAACTCATTCTGCCAAATCCCCACAGCCATTGCTGAAACTTATTCATCATTTTAGAGCATCTCTGCTTTAACTTCTTAATAGTTTAAATATCCCTTGCTACTTCCGTAATGGACTTCACAAGCCCTGCCACATTTTGGATCTCAGAAGGAATAATAATCTTCGTTGCCTGACCATCTGCTACTTTTTCCAATGCCTCAAAGCTCTTTAGTGCTAATACGGACTGATCGGCTCCCGCTTCTTTTAAGAAACGAATACCGTCAGCATTTGCTTTCTGCACTTTGATGATCGCTTCCGCTTCACCTTCTGCCTCACGGATCATCTTCTCCTTCTGTGCTTCTGCACGGAGGATTGCTGCCTGCTTTTCGGCTTCAGCCTCTAATATAGAAGATTCTTTATGTCCTTCCGCTACCAGAATGGTAGATTTCTTCTCACCTTCCGCACGTAGGATAGATTCTCTTCGTTCACGTTCTGCCTTCATCTGTTTTTCCATGGCATCCTGAATTGCTGCCGGAGGAATAATATTTTTTAATTCCACACGGTTTACTTTAATTCCCCATGGGTCTGTTGCGATATCAAGAGATGCACGCATCTTTGTATTAATAATCTCCCTGGAGGTAAGAGTCTGATCCAGTTCCATATCACCGATGATGTTACGCAACGTAGTTGCTGTCAGATTCTCAATTGCCATAATCGGATTCTCAACTCCGTATGCAAAAAGCTTGGGATCTGTAATCTGGAAAAATACAACCGTATCAATCCGCATCGTTACATTATCTTTGGTAATTACCGGCTGAGGAGCAAAATCCACAACCTGCTCTTTTAACAGTACCTTTTTTGCAATTCTATCGATAAAAGGTACTTTAAAATGTAAGCCTACAGACCAGGTTCCCTGATATCCGCCAAGGCGTTCCACAACCATTGCCTGAGCCTGAGGAACGATCTTAATACAAGATACTACTAATAATAATAAAATAATAATTAATGCAATAATTAAAATAGGTACCATAACCGATGAAACGCTAGCTTCCATAACTTAATTCTCCTTCTCTTTTACAATTAATTTTACTCCGCTGATCCGTTCAATAACTACGGTTTTTCCCTCTGCAATCTTCACTTTGTCATCATCCGTCCGGGCGGTCCACTCCAGTCCATTTACCACAGCCTGGCCCTGACCCTGCAGATTATCAATCGCTTTGGTCACGATTGCTTTCTTGCCAATCAAACTATCCACATTCGTCTTAGCCCGATTTTTATTAACATATCTGACTGCAAACGGTCTTGTAAAAACTAAAAGAACCACGGAGACAATAACAAATGCAAGGATCTGAAATATAATATTTCCATTCAGGACCGATACAATGAACCCCGCAACGGATCCCCCTGCAAACCAGATTGTTGTCAAACCCATTGTAGCAAGTTCGATTACAATTAGGATAATAAATAAAACAAGCCAACAAATAGATTCTATTTCCATAATTATTACCCTCCTGTCAGAGTATTTATATGTTACCTTTACATTTTACTATAAATAGTGGGAAAATACAACTTAAGATTCAGATATTTCCTTAGGGATAAAAAGGAAGCCGGCACAAAAACATGCCGGCTTCTTCCTATTAGAAGTTCTTATTAATAAAACTGATGTGCTCCAATCTTAATTCCTTTTCCGGAACCTGTATTGAAGTATAATGCACCCCCTACCGGGTTTTCTCCGTTCAGGGCAGCCTGTGCTGCTTCGTAGCAGTCACTTGGAACTCCGTTAGCCAATGCGCTTGACATACTTCCATCCCAGGTCGGCATAAACTGTCCGCTTTCATAGATGACGTCACGGATGTTGCCGGCAAAGGAAGAGCTTGCCACACGGTTCATTACTACCGCACCTACTGCAACTTTACCATCCCGGGGCTGATTTCCTGCCTCACAGTAAATGATGGATGCAAGCAGTGTCACATCATCAGCACTTGCAGATGAACTTGCATTTGTTTCTGTCTGCGGTGCGTTGGTTTCCGGTGCTTCTGTAGCCGGTGTTTCCGTTACAGGTGCTTCTGTAGCCGGAGCCTCCGTCCAGGTTGTCTCTGTCTCTGGCGTTTCTGTCCAGGTTGTCTCTGTCTGTGGTGCTTCTGTCCAGGTCGTCTCTGTCTGAGGCGCTTCTGTCCAGGTTGTCTCTGTCTGTGGTGCTTCTGTCCAGGTTGTCTCTGTCTGAGGCACTTCAGTCTGCGGCGTTTCTGTCCAGGTCGTCTCTGTCTCCGGAACGTTATTCACATTCTGAGAATCATTATTACCTGTATTAGAGCCGCCGGTATTGTCCGTTGTCTGTCCGGATCCGTTGCTTGAATAATTTCCATTGCTGTATGCACTTACCGGTGCCACATAGTCGTCCGTCGGAACCGCGGTTTCAAGAAGCAGTGTTTCTTTTACATCTTCAGCAGGAACATACGCACTTTTTGAATCGTTCAGCTGAATGTTTACCCAAGTACCATTGTTGGATGTGTACTCGTAACCTTCGCCCCTGTTTGCCGTATCCACAACTTTCGCTGCAGGATCAGCATTATTAAAAATATTTACACCGTCCCAAGAAATCTCAACTCCCGGAGTTCCATAAACTTCAGCCAGTTTCTTAGCATCTTGTCCAAATGCCAGATAATCTGTCTTTATGTAGCCTACCACTTCCCCGGAGCGAACCTTGGTCCAGTCATCCCCTTTTTCCAGAACATACGCTCCGCCGGCACTTGGCAGATAGCCAATAATCTTACCGTTCTCAGAAGCCATTGATCTGATAAATAATTCGTCCGTTACATCCGCAACCGCTCTATAATTCCAGTCGCTGTCTTGTGTCTGATCTTGTATGTTTGATGTCCCTGCATTTGGCATTTCTTTCGCCATAGACACCATCGATACTGCCATGGAAAGTGTAAGCGCTGATACAGTACAGCAAATTGCAGGTTTCATTCTACCCTTCATTTTTACCTCCTGAATAACTGCGTTGCATGAAATATTTACTACTATTCCATTACAATTATTACAAATCTATTAAATTTTGTTACGAATGTATTGTACAATAATATGAGAAGTTTGTCAACCTTATTTCTTAAGTTTTTATTATAAAGTATTACAATCCTTTAAAAACAAATACAAATTTACCCCCTCTGTCTCTTCACTTCGTACATAAGTATTGATGACGCTATAGCTGCATTCAGTGATTCTACCTTGCCTGACATGGGTATTTTAATATAACAATCCGCCTGTTTGCTGAGTTCTTCACTTAAGCCGCTGCCTTCATTGCCGACCAGAAAAGCGGTACCTCCGGAATAATCTTCTTCATAGTAATTCCGGGAACCTTTCAAGTGGGCTGCGTAAGTCTTTATATTTTTTTCTTTTAATTTTTTTAATATTTCTTCTATATTACCAGTGTAAAAAAATGGCATCCGGTACAGGGAGCCCATAGTTGAACGGATTGTCTTGGGATTATAGATATCTACGGTGTCCGATGTCATAATGATGCCATTAACGCCGGCACCTTCTGCCGTTCTCATAATGGTTCCCAGGTTCCCGGGATCCTGCAGATTCTCAAGGATCAGCAGATGGGGTGCACTAGATAAAGTAAGAAATTCTTCTAAACCATAGTGGGATTGTTTTACGATACTCAGGATTCCCTGAGGCGTCTTTGTATCCGATGCGGCAGCAAATACCCGGTCTTCTACGACCTCCAGCCTGTCTGCATCCAGAATCCGTTTATTGTCCGGATTTTCATAGAAGCTCCTGGATACATAAGTCTTCACAATCCGTTCTCCGGGTACTTCCTGATACATCTTAACACCTTCAACCACGAATACATCCTGTTCTTTCCGCGCTTTCCCTTTTTTCTGAAGTTGAAGCAGATTCTTAATCTGCTGATTTGATGTACTGGTAATCATATTTCTCCTATTCTGACAAAAGGCGCTAATTTTCATCAGCGCCTTTTGATCTATGTCTATTTTATTAAATTCATTATTTCTAATATAATGTAATTATTTCAGATATGTTTAAATCAGAATCTTTATTACTTAATTTTCCTCAGCTTCTCGTTGTTGCCTACCGTAAGCAGCGTTTGATCAGCGCGCATAGGTTCATCGGGATCCAGATTTACATTAACCTGATCTCCTATTTTTGAGGCGATAATATTTACACCGAACTTGTTCCGGATATCCAGTTCCCTTAGAGTGCTTCCGACCCAGGATTCTGGCATTTCCATTTCCACCATACTATAGGTAGAAGAAAGTTCAAAAGTATCTACAAATCTGCCAAACACCATATTTCTGGCTACACGGGAACCCATCTCGCTTTCCGGCGAAATGACATGATCCGCACCTACCTTTTCCAGAACAGTGGCATGAATACGGCTGGTGGCTTTTGCCAGTATATAGGGAATTCCTGCCTCTTTCGCCAATATGGTAGCCATAACGCTTGCCTCCATACTTCCGGAGATCGCTACAACCGCTCCATCCATATTCCGCAGTCCCAGGCTTTTAAATATATCCGGATCTGTCACATTCGCTCTTACCGCATAGGTTACATCATCTGCAATGTCCTGAACCTTATCCGGATCCATATCCACCGCAAGCACTTCACAACCATTATTGCTGAGCGCAGTTGCAACGCTGACACCGAACTTACCTAACCCAAAAACCACAAAGGACTTTACTGCCATTTTGATACTCCTTATCTTATACTGGAAACTCTTCTACTGATGCACTTATTCATTACCTATGACGCTACTTTTATCTCATGCACTTATAACGATACTCTATGACGCTACTCTTATCTCATACGCTTATTCCGATCGTTTATACGGAAAGAGATCTGCTAACCTCAAACATAAATTCTGAAATTCCTTTTTGCATTGCCAACGCTTCATTAATATCAAAATCAGTGAAATCGCCGTTTTTATATCCAACTACGCGGTTTGTTTTACCTTCACATAATAAATCGGTTGCATAAGCTCCCATCATGGATGCATATACACGGTCCTTACAGGTTGGACTTCCTCCACGCTGCATATGGCCCAGAATAGTTGCTCTGGTCTCAACACCTGTAGCAGCCTCAATTCTTCTCGCCATGCTGGTGGAATGTCCGATTCCCTCTGCATTAATGATAATATGGTGTTTCTTACCGCGTTTTCTGTTATTTATAATATTATTAATTAATTTCTGCTCATCATAATCATATTTTTCAGGAATCAGAATATCTTCTGCTCCATTGGCAATACCGCACCACAATGCGATATAACCTGCACCACGCCCCATAACCTCAATGATACTGCATCTTTCATGGGATGTAGATGTATCACGTACTTTATCTATTGCCTGCATTGCCGTATTTACTGCGGTATCAAAACCGATCGTATACTCGGAACAAGCTATATCCAGGTCAATGGTTCCCGGAACTCCAATTGTATTCACTCCCAGGTTTGCCAGTTTCTGTGCTCCGGCAAAAGATCCGTCTCCACCAATAACTACAAGACCGTCAATACCGTGCTTTTTGCAGACTTCAGCTCCCTGCTTCTGTCCTTCTTCTGTTCTGAACTCAGCACAACGTGCCGTATAGAGAATCGTACCTCCCCGTGAAATGGTATCTGATACATCACGTGCCGATAAATCAATAATTTCTTCATTTAACAGGCCGTTATATCCTTTTAAAATACCTTTTACCTTTTTACCACTTGAAATTGCTCTTCGTACAACTGCGCGAATTGCAGCGTTCATTCCGGGTGCATCTCCACCACTTGTTAACACTCCGATTGTCTCTATTTGCTTTGCCATTTTTGTGCCTCCTTCATTTTAGGTTCACCTTAATTCATTTATATACAATTTCCTCATCCTAAACATTCTAATTCATTTTCTACAACTTTTCAATACTCTTTTCTACAACTTTTACGTTATTCCCCCCAAAATTTTCAGCAAGTTTCCGTAAAAGCTGCTCTTCAATCCGTACTGACCAGTTGCGTTCCAGGCGCTTAAGCAGCTTTGGATTTCGCACATATATGACTACGGCATCCTTCCCGTCAGACTGTCTTAGCAGCCCATAGAGTGCCTCTTCTGACTTCGCAAATGTCTCTTTATCTTCAAATTGAATCCAGAGTTCCCTTGGTGCTTCTTCAAATGCCCAAATTTTTTCGCAGATCAGCTTGCTGGGTTTGTCGTCTTCTGTGGAAACGCGTCCCTTTACAAATACCTTGCTGTCTTCAACCAAAAGATCCCGGAACTTTTCATAATCCTTAGGGAATATTACCACTTCCACGGTTCCCACCAGATCTTCCACCGTAATAAAAGCCATCGTTTTGTTCGTTCTGGTGTGTTTAACCGTTTTACTGATTATCATTCCTCCGATTATGGCTTTTATACCATCTGCCACCTTTGTGGCTCCAATTTCCTCATCTATCATAAAATCAGAGGTTACCTGGGAGATATTTTTACGCCATCTCTCTTCATACTCCTGAAGCGGATGACCGCTGATATATACGCCCAGCACTTCCTTTTCAAAACTGAGCAGCTGTTCTTTTTCATATTCACCTACGTCCGGCAGGCGGATTTCAAATTCTTTTTTCTCTTCTTCGCCCACAAGGTCAAAGAGAGACATCTGACCCGTTAGGGAATATTTCCGTTCCTGGTTTACGCTGTCCATAATCTGCACATAGATCATCATGAACTGCTTTCTGGTTCCTCCCAGTCCGTCAAGGGCACCTGCTTTAATAAAGCTTTCAATGGTTCGTTTGTTCACTTCTTTCCCCGACAGCCTCTCTATAAAATCTTTTAAAGACTTATAGGGACCTCTTTGCATACGCTCAGATACAATTGCTTCAATTACCGGCTTTCCGACACTTTTGATTGCAGACAGCCCGTAACGGATGGATTTGCCATCTACTGAAAACGCACTTTCTCCTACATTAATGTCCGGGGGAAGAATATCAATTCCCATCTGGCGGCAGGTCAGGATATATTCCGATACCTTAGTGGGGTTATCAATGACAGAAGTCATAAGCGCCGCCATAAATTCTACCGGATAATAATACTTCAGATACGCTGTCTGGTAAGAAACCACACCGTACGCAGCAGCATGGGATTTGTTAAAGGCATACTTTGCAAAATCGATCATATCGTCATAGATCTTATTTGCAATTTTTTCATCAATTCCATTATTTATACAGCCGGCAACGCCTTCTGCTTCATTTCCATAGACGAAATTCTGGCGCTCTTTCTCCATAACTGATGCCTTTTTCTTAGACATGGCACGGCGCAGCAGATCGCTTCGCCCCAGGGTGTATCCTCCCAGGTCACGTACAATCTGCATAACCTGTTCCTGATAAACGATACAGCCATAGGTGGGCTCCAGAATGGATTCCAGCTGGGGGCAGTCGTATGCGATGCTGTCCGGATTATTCTTGCCCCGGATGTACTGGGGAATAAAATCCATAGGACCAGGACGGTACAGGGATATTCCGGCTATGATATCTTCCAGGCTCTGAGGCTTTAATTCTTTCATAAAGCTCTTCATACCGCCGCTTTCCAGCTGGAACACACCTTCGGTCCTTCCGGTTCCGATAGAATCCAATACTTCTTTGTCGTTATAATCAATCTTGTCCATATCCAGACTTTTTCCTGCGCTCTTTTCAGCCAGACGCACTGCATTCTGGATTACCGTCAGGGTACGAAGCCCAAGAAAGTCCATCTTAAGAAGACCAAGCTCCTCCAGCGTGGTCATGGTAAACTGGGTGGTAATGGAACCGTCAGACGCTCTGGAAAGTGGTACGTATTCATCTACGGATTTCTGGCTGATTACAACTCCTGCAGCATGCATGGAAGTATGCCTCGGCAAGCCCTCCAGCCGTTTTGACATATCGATCAGCGTCTTAACCTGGGGATCAGACTCATACAGGCTCTTAAACTCGCCATTCATGACCAGTGCTTTATCTATGGTAATATTTAATTCGTTGGGTATCATTTTTGCAATGGAATCCACCAAGGCATAAGACAGATCCATAACACGGCCCACATCCCGGATTACTCCTCTCGCAGCCATAGTACCAAACGTAACGATCTGCACCACCCGGTCTTTACCGTATTTTTCAACTACATAATCTATGACTTCCTGTCTTCTTTCGAAACAGAAATCCACGTCAATATCGGGCATTGAAACTCGTTCCGGATTCAGGAAACGTTCAAACAGCAGACTATATTTAATAGGATCCAGAGTGGTGATTCCAAGCGTATAGGAAACAAGGCTTCCCGCAGCCGACCCACGTCCCGGTCCTACAATGATATCATGATCCTTGGCATATTTAATAAAGTCCCAGACGATCAGGAAATAATCCACATACCCCATTTCCCTGATGATCCCAAGCTCATATTCCAGACGCGTCCTTAAGTCTTCTGTTACCGGCTGATAACGTTCATCCATGCCGTCAAAGCAGAGTTTATTCAGGTATTCCCAGGAAGTATAACCTTCCGGTACATCATATTTCGGAAGCTTTGTGACTCCGAACTCAATATCTACGTGGCACCTGTCCGCAATTTTCTGTGTATTCTCCAATGCTTCCGGCGCATAGGGGAATAAATTGGACATTTCCTCCGGGGATTTCACATAATACTGTCCCCCCTCATAGCGCATACGGTCTTCGTCATCCAGCTTTTTTGCAGTCTGGATACAAAGCAGGATATCATGGGGGGATTCATCTTCTGCGTAGGTATAGTGAACATCATTGGTTGCCACCAGGCCAATGTCCAGCTCTTTACTCATACGCAGCAGTTGGGGATTTACCATCTTCTGTTCCGGAATTCCATGATCCTGAAGTTCCAGGAAGTAATTTCCTTTTCCAAAGATCCCCTCATAACGGAGTGCCGCTTTTTTTGCATCCTCATACATTCCACGTACAATATATTTCTGCACTTCTCCTGCAAGGCAGGCACTGAGCGCTATAATCCCCTCGCTGTAAGTCTCCAGAACTTCCATATCCACACGTGGTTTGTAATAAAACCCTTCCACGAATCCTTTTGAAACAATTTTCATAAGGTTGCTGTAACCTATATTGTTCTCCGCTAAAAGGACCAGGTGGTAATATCTGTCATCGCCCCCGGCCGCTTCTTTATCGAATCTGGAATTAGGTGCAACATATACTTCACAGCCGATAACAGGGTTAATGCCCGCTTCTTTTGCTGCCCGGTAAAAATCGATTACGCCGTACATAACGCCGTGGTCTGTAATCGCCGCACTGTTCATGCCTAATTCCTTAACTCTTGCTACATATTCTTTTATCTTATTCGATCCATCCAGCAGACTATACTCTGTATGGACATGTAAATGTGTAAAATTCATCTATACCTCAATTCCAGAACGTGTCTGAAAACATACCCTGTCATACCAGTAATATATCCGGTCAGGCTGGGACGTGTATTAAAACACGCTCTATGTCTCCAAACACGCTCTAAGATTAGCTATTTACTTTTATCCTATTTAACCTATTCGAATCATCTGAACAATGCAGATGAGTGCGCCTATTACAAAGCAAGGCGTAACCAGCCTTCTGTTTTCTGCCTGCCCGGCAGTCTGCAGCTCACCGTTTACCATAACGGCAGACATTTCCGGTTCTCTTCTCTTGAATGCATTCCGGAAAATGGATACAAAATGAATATCCCGCTTGCAGTGCTTACTGATCCAGAAAAGCACGCATCCTGCTAAGGCTGTACAGATTACCGCTGCAATTGCCACTCCCTGAAGGGCTGTCAGTATTGTATCGGATGACAGGCTTGTGTTCTGAACCGTATCGGATAGCTGAGGCATCTCCTGATACAGCACTTTCTGCAGTTCCAGTACCACAACGCTCCATGCATCAATTACAAAATGCGCAAGCATAGGAGCCAGAATACTTCCTGTTGCCTCCATCAGCAGGCAGAATGCAAAGCCTGCTACAAACGCATATAAAAACTGATTTACATTTAAATGTGCCATACCGAAGACCAGACCGCACAGTATTGCTCCCTGTACATGATTCTTCCTCCGGTAGCTTCCATAAAATACACCGCGGAACATAAATTCTTCTGAAACAGCCGGCATTACGCCAACCAGAAGCAGATTTACCAGGAACGGATTTGTGTTCAATTCCTGTGCGCTGGCATTCACATGGTTTGTTACAAAAAGCATGGAAAATAAATTTAAAAATGAAACCAGCGGCATCAGCAGTACGACAAACAAAACAACCATACATGCTGTAGACCATTTGATTTTCCTGAATGGGATTTCCTCTTTCACGGGTACGCGCATAACCAGAATGTAAAACAAGATTGGTATCAAATACATCAGCTGTCCTAAAATCATAGCCATCTCTGTGCCAAGCCCTGTTACAAAAAATCCGATACCAAAGGAAAACAGAAAAGCAAAAATCACCATTCCCAGGAACAGCCGGTTAATATTTTTAATTTTATTCATATAAGTCCTCGCCTGATTTTGTCATTTTTTTCTTTACTAATACATTGATCCACTCTGTGTCCGGATGACTGTTTCTGACATCTTCCGTCTTCCAGATCTCTATAATTTTAATACCTCTCTGGCGTTTCAACATGCGGTACAGAGAATCCTCTGTATAGTCATGAAATAAACGCTGATTACGGAATTCCTCAGATTCACCATAGCGAAATGAAGCATACAGGATTCCTCCCGGATTAAGCGCCTGGATCACTTTCCCCATAATGCGGTCCATATCTTTCTCTTCCACATGAAGCAAAGAAGCACATGCCCAGATTCCGTCAAACACCTCGTCAAATTCCATCTCCTCAAAAGTCATATGTAAGACTTCTTTGTCAGTGTTAATCTCTGCCAGCTTACACATTTCTTCTGAACCATCCAGAGGAGTTACATAACATCCCATTTCTTCCAGATAGAGGCTGTCCCTGCCAGACCCGCAGCCAAGGTCTAAAACCTCTGCATTTTCAGGAAGGTATGAAAGAAACTTGTCCAGTGCCTCATGCATGTCAAGATCTACTGTGTTCTCATAATATACGCCTGCATATCGCTCATAATAGTCTAATGAATCCAAAATTTTTCTCCTTTTCTTAATTGCTGTTAAATTTATTATTTACTCTTTTGGTCATTATATCAAATAATGCCCCTAATAACAATAAACATTCTATAAAAATCCATTTAAAAAAAGCTGCCCCCGTAGGAGACAGCTCTGCAAATCTTAGTTATTAACCATAAATGAGATTAATTTGTCGATATCATCTTTTTCATAAGCTACGATTTCCAATTCGGGAATCTCGCCATTTGAAAAGATGTTCGCCATAGATACGTATTGGGAAAGCTTTGATTTCAGATTCAGTCTGTCGCCCTCACCTGTTACCAGTTCTACTTTTCCGCTGCAGCTGTCTACTACCTCAAAAAATTTTTCAATGTTGGTTATATTCTGTACTTTCATCCCCAGATCTCCTTTCCAATCACTATATTGTATTTACCAGTTATACACAATGGTGTTACTAGTACTATAAACTACTTGCGCACTAAAATCAAATATTTTTTATTATTTAACAGCAACTGCTTCAATTTCTATCAGGACGTCCTTTGGCAATCTTGCAACTTCCACACAGGAACGTGCCGGATAAGTTTCGGTAAAATATTTTGCATAGATTTCATTGATCTTTCCAAAGTCATTCATGTCTTTAATAAATACTGTTGTTTTAATTACCTTTGCTATTGAAGTTCCTGCCGCCTCCAGTAAGGCTGCCAGATTACCGATTGCCTGATCCGCCTGTGCTTCCACGCCTTCCGGAATCTCTCCTGTCGCCGGAACCACCGGAATCACACCGGAAGTATAGATCATTCCGTTTACCTCAATTGCCTGTGAATAAGGCCCGATAGCTGCTGGTGCTTTGTCTGTACTGATTGCTGTTTTCATGTCTTTTCCTCCTGACAATCTATATTTATTATTCTGTCATCTATTTTATTCCTGCTAAAACGTATCCAAAAATTGCTTATCCTTTACTGCTTAATACTACTTAACCTTACGGATAGACCTTTCGGTAATTTCAATGCGTCCTTCCTTAAGAAGCCTGCCCACGCCGCGCTTAAATGCATTTTTGCTCAGTCCGAATTCCCGTTTGATCACTTCCGGTGATGCTTTGTCCGTAAACGGCAGAACTCCTGAAAATTCATCAATTACACCCATAATATTTTCAGCGTCCTCATCCATCTGAAGATACGCTTTTTCTCTGGTGCTCAGATCCAGTTTGCCGTCTTCTTTCACAGCCGTTACCCGGGCTTCAATGCTGTCACCCACCTGATAATTTCCAGCGGCATCTTTCTTCGGGATTAAAGCGGAATATTTATTGTCAACTGCTACAAATACCCCAAACTCCTCGCTGATCTCATAGACTACACCGATTACATGATCATCCTTCTTATAAGGAGAATCTGTGACTAAGGCTTCATATACATTCATGGTCGCACATAATCTGCTGCTCTTATCTATATAAAGTGTTACCAGCCATTCTTCGCCCTGACGCACTCTTCGCGTCTGTTCTTTAAACGGGAGCAGAAGATCCTTTTCCAGTCCCCAGTCTAAAAATGCACCGATCTTGCCAACTTCTTTTACCGTTAATACAGCCAGTCCGCCAACTTCCAGCATCGGCTCCCTGGTAGTCGCTATGAGCCTGTCCTTTGAATCCTTATATAAAAAAACGTTAAGGCTGTCTCCTGTCTTTATATCCTTTGGAACTTCTTTTTTAGGAAGCAGCACCCGTTCTTCCGTTCCGGTACCCTGTCCCAGATAAATTCCAAAATCCACCTGTTTTACAACTTCTAATTCCTGCTTTTTTCCTAATTCCAGCATTTCTTCCTCCATATATTACACCTTTGCGGTAAATTCCACGATTGCATAGGGTTTTTCTTCTTCATCACAAAGAGCCGTCGTAATGCGTCCTTCCTCTGCATGAACCATAGGTATGATGAGATCATGAAGAACTGCAGATTTTTTATATTCCACACGAACCTGGTATACACAGAAATCTTCCGGAAGATATTCCTCAGCCATCTGTATATATTGGCCATTATTCACATGGCGGTTGGTATCCAGGTGGCATCTCAGCACCGGAAATGCTTCCCGCTGTTTACATTCCGCCGGCACCGGTATCTTTCTTGGTGCATATTCCATAGAAAGCTTTTCCTCCAGCCTGTATCCGTCGGACTCAGCCGGACTGATCTTCGCAGGATGTCCGCTTTCGGTATCCACAAATATCCACAGGGAATTGGCATATGCAATTCTATTTCCATTTTCGTCTGCAAGAGCAAAATTTCTGCTTCCATAAAAACCTTTAAAATCATACGGCCATGTCTGTACAGTGATCTTCTCTCCAAGAGCCGGATACCTGTCCACCACGATCTGCCAGGAAGATAGTACCCATACCCGGTTCCGCTTCGTCAGATTAGTAAGGCCCAGCCCAACTTCTTCTGAATGGAACGTACTGCTGTCCTGAAAATAATTAACAAGGGCATTCAGCGTCAGCCTCTGATCCATTCCAATCTCACTGTAGCGCACCCTGCTGTCAAACTGATAACTCATATCTGCCTCCAACTGCTTTCAAAACCGGCAATCCATAATTCAAACTTTCTGAACTTCCGGAATGTGTTAGAAAAACCTAAAAAACCAAAAAGGCTGCCTTTCAATGAACCTCTGAAAAGCTTCATCAAAGACAACCTGTAAATAGCTGGGCTACAAGGATTCGAACCTTGAAATGACGGAGTCAGAGTCCGTTGCCTTACCGTTTGGCGATAGCCCAATGTGTTACAACACGATGTATTATATATTACCTTTTTCAAAAAAGCAAGTACTTTTTTCATTTTTTTTAAAAAAATTTTTTTTAACTACTTTTTTGGCGATTTTTCAACACTTTTTTGGGGAAAAGTAGTATAATCATTCACATATTTAATTTGCTATATAGGAAATAAAAAACAGAATAATATTTTAATAGTATAGAAAGGGCAGGCATGCCTGCAATAAGCATTGGGTATAATAATGACAGATTTACTTGTAAAAACTTTTATTAAAAATCCTCATGACACCGAGAATATCCTCGTACGGACCGCATATGGAACATTAGCCGGTATCGTAGGCATATTCTGCAACGTCCTGTTATTTATCGTGAAACTTGTGGTTGGAATTGGTTTGCACAGCGTATCGGTTATGGCGGATGCATTTAACAACCTATCCGATGCCGGTTCATCTGTTATCAGTCTGATCGGCGTTAAAATGGCAAGCAAGCCCGCAGACCAGGATCATCCTTTCGGACATGGGCGTATTGAATATATTGCCGCACTGATCGTCGCATTTTTAGTTATTGAAGTCGGATTTACATTTTTTAAGGATTCCGTCAGTAAGATATTTAATCCGGAGGAAATATCCTTCCAGGTCACATCTCTGGTAATCCTGATTTTATCCATAGGCGTAAAACTCTGGATGGGCTTTTTTAATAAAAAACTGGGCAAACGGATTAATTCTACTGTTATGATGGCCGCCGCCGCAGATTCCATGGGGGATGTGATCACTACTTCAGTCACGATTGTCTCGATTCTGGTGTTCGGCATATTCCGCATCAACATTGACGGATATGTGGGCATTCTGGTCGCAGGTATTGTAATCTGGGCTGGAATCGGCATTGCCAAAGACACCTTAAAACCATTGATCGGAGAACCGGCGGATCCTCAGCTTTATCAGGACATTACCCAAATGGTAGAAAGTTACGACGGAATTGAGGGCAGTCATGATTTAATTATCCATAACTATGGGCCGGGGCGAAGCATGGCATCTATTCATGCTGAGGTTCCCAATGATGTGGATGTGGAATCATCCCACGAAGTCATCGATAAAGCAGAACGGGAAGTAGGTAAAAAACTGGGAATATTCCTGGTGATTCATATGGATCCTATTGAGACGAAAAACAGCCGTATACAAAAATTAAAACAGGATATTGAAATGGTCATATCCGGTGTAGATGACCGCCTCTCTTTCCATGATTTCCGTATGGTTGAAGGCAAAAACCAGATTAATCTGATCTTTGACCTGGTCATTCCCCATGAATACAGCCCCAAACAGCAAAGTGACATACAGCTTGAAATCATCTCCCAAATAACCCACTTGGATAAACGGTACCAATGTGTTATAACTATAGACAAGAGTTTCGTATCAACTAACTAAGACAAAGGAGCACTTTATGAGTACAATGAATTTAACGCTATTAACAGATTTTTATGAATTAACCATGATGCAGGGTTATTTTAAAAATCATACGGATGAAATAGTAGTCTTTGATGCTTTTTACCGCAAAAATCCCTCTGATGGCGGCTATGCCATCGCAGCCGGACTGGAACAGGTAATCGATTATATTAAAAATCTGAAATTCAGCAAAGAAGACGTAAACTATCTGAGAGGACTTGGCACCTTTGATGAAGACTTCCTGGACTATCTGGCGGAATTCCGGTTTACTGGTGATATTTATGCCATTCCTGAAGGAACTGTCGTATTCCCGAGAGAACCTCTGGTAAAGGTTATTGCACCTATTATGGAAGCTCAGTTAGTGGAAACAGCTATTTTAACAATTATCAATCATCAGAGCCTGATTGCCACCAAGGCATCCCGAGTGGTATACGCTGCAAAGGGAGACGGCATTATGGAGTTTGGCCTTCGCCGCGCCCAGGGACCGGATGCTGGTGTATACGGTGCCAGAGCTGCCATGATCGGTGGTTGTGTGGGAACTTCCAATGTTCTTGCCGGACAGCTCTTTGACGTTCCCGTGAAAGGCACCCATGCTCACAGCTGGATTATGAGTTTTCCGGATGAATATACGGCGTTTAAAAAATATGCCGATTTATATCCGGATGCATGCTGTCTGCTTGTAGACACCTATGATACCTTAAAATCCGGTGTTCCAAATGCAATCCGCATCTTCACAGAAATGAAAGAAGCAGGCATTCCCCTTAAAAATTACGGCATCCGCCTGGACAGCGGTGACCTTGCTTATATGTCTAAAAAAGCCCGTGTGATGTTAGACAATGCCGGTTTCAAAGACGCGTTTATATCCGCATCCAGTGATCTGGATGAATACCTGATTGACAGCTTAAAGGCACAGGGCTGTAAAATAACTTCCTGGGGTGTTGGTACGAATCTGATCACATCCAAAGACTGTCCGGCATTTGGCGGCGTTTATAAACTGGCGGCCATTATGGATGATGAAACCGGTGCTTTTATACCCAAAATCAAACTTTCAGAAAATACAGAAAAGATTACAAATCCGGGAAACAAAACAATTTACCGCATCTACGATAAAACTGCACAGAAAATAAAAGCGGATCTGATCGCCCTGGCGGACGAAGCCTTTGATGACGAAAAAGATATGATCATTTTTGATCCCCTTGAGACCTGGAAAAAAACGAAAATCCATGCAGGGACTTATACACTTAGGGAATTGTTAGTACCGGTATTTAAAAACGGGGAATGCATATACAACTCTCCATCTGTTATGGAAATCCGCGATTACTGCAGGCAGGAACTGGATACTCTGTGGGATGAGACAAAACGTTTTGTAAACCCACACGATGTGTATGTAGACCTTTCTGACAAATTATTCAGAATCAAATCCGAACTCTTGGAGAAAATGAGCATGGATGCATTAGAGAATGTTTAAGATTACTTGCTGACAACTTTACGCTCTACAGCGTGTTACCGATTTTAAAAATTACGAATAAATAAAAAGACTCCCTCATATACATATATAGCTTATATGAAAGGAGTCTTTTTATGTCCCAATATGATATTCTTGTGAACCGGCACCACCTGTTAGACCCGGGTGCTGTTCCGGCGTCCCTCGTAGACCCTGGCGTTCCTTTTGATGCTCTTCCGGATGATCCGAAAAGGCTTCTGGAGCCTCAGACCGCCAAAGCTGTAAGAGAACTTTTTGCCCATGCTTTCGATCAGGGAATCCATCTCTTCGGTATATCCGGATATCGTTCTTATTACAGGCAGATGGAGCTCTATAATCCGGACAAAAATCCTCTTTACGTGGCACCGCCGGGTGGCAGCGAGCACCAGACCGGGCTGGCTTTAGATGTCTCCTGTTCCAGCGTGGGACTGGATCTGGTAGAAGCATTTGCAGAAACGTCTGAAGGCATCTGGCTTGCCAAAAATGCACCGTTATATGGGTTCATCATCCGCTATCCCAAATCAAAAGAAAATATCACCGGGTATGCATACGAGCCGTGGCACATTCGCTATGTAACAAAACCTCTGGCCCATTATCTCACCATCACGGACCTTACCCTGGAAGAATACCATCAGCAGTCTATTAATATATGTTCCTGCTGATTCTCATTATTCCCAGAGAAAACAAGGCCAGATATGCCTACGAACCCAAGAGCATATCTGGTCCTGTACTTTAATCCCTGGCACTTCATCTTACGATAACCGAATCACCGGGTCTCCATTAGAGGAATACCACAGGCATGTCCCTATTGTTCCATTTGACGTCCCATGAATCCCGAAGCACATTTTGCTACAATCCGTTCCGTATCACCCATTTTTCCCTTCTCATCTTTGCTGATGAGAATAACAGCCCCAATAGCATCTCCCTCGCAGAGGATCGGGCTGATTACCTGCGGAAGGTTCTCTTCCATATCCTCTCCGGTTATTTTCACATAATTTTTGTCATCCCGGTTTGACAAAACATTTTCACGGTCATTGATGATTCGTTCCAATGCTTTACTGATTGCTTTACCAATCATATCTTTTTTTATTCCGCCCGCGGTGGCAATTACCTGGTCACGGTCCGTTATGCAGACACCATGTCCTGTGCTGTAAGCCAGTGATTCCGCATATTCTTTGGCAAATGCCCCCAGTTCACCTATCGGGGAATATTTTTTCAATATGATTTCGCCTTCTCTATCGGTAAAGATTTCAAGTGGATCGCCTTCTCTGATCCGAAGCGTCCTTCTAATTTCTTTTGGTATAACCACGCGACCCAGGTCGTCAATTCTCCTAACAATGCCTGTAGCTTTCATAAAATTAATTCCTCCATTTATTTTCTCATGGTTCGTACTTTAGTACCCATGATCTATTATTTGTAAAATGGAGGAAATTATGCTTAATTTTTCTTTATTTTGTAATTTTTATTTTTATAACAATACGGTAAACCAAATAGACTTACCGCCTTCACAGTGTACAGAGATCTTGCCTTTATGGGTTTTTACGATATTCCTGGCAATGGATAATCCAATTCCATAGCCTCCGGTATCCCTGGATCTGGAGGAATCTGCACGGTAAAACCGGTCAAACAGCTTATTCAGATTATCTGTTGGAAGATCCACTCCGGTATTATATACTTCAAGCCTGACCGCTTTGCCTGTGGTGGATAAAGAAACTTTAATCTGTCCCCCCTGCTCGGCATATTTTACTGCATTATCCACCAGAATGGTAACTAACTGACGGATACTGCCCTCATCCCCATGTAAAATCAGATTGGGCTGAATATTCAGATCAAAACGCTTATTCTGCAGCTCTGCCACCGCTTCAAATGGTGCCGCCGCTTCCAGTACTACCTCACTCACCGGAAAATTACCAAAAACCAGCTGGATATTTTCTTCATCCATCTTGGCTAGTGTCAGCAGGTTCTTCACCAGTTTATCCAGCCTGGATGTCTGGCTCCTGATGCTGTCCACCCATTCATTTTTTCCGGTACTGAGTTCCAGCACATCTGCATCTGCGGAGATAATAGCCAGCGGCGTCTTAATCTCATGCCCCGCATCGGTAATAAATTGCTTCTGCTTTTCCATATTTTCAATCACCGGCTGAACTGCTTTTTTGGAAAGCAGAAAGATCAGGATAAAGATCAGCAGCAGACAGGATATGGCAATTACAAAAGATAAGATCGCGAACAGGGTCACCATCTGAATCTGGGAGCGGCAGTCTACGAACACAGTCAGTGTTCCAAAATCTTTTTCAACCACCATATACTTATAGATTCCCTTAAAGCCGCTGGTCTTCCCGGTCTCCAACACCTTTTCTGAATACTCATTTGCCTCCGCCTCTGAAATTGCAGCTACATGGCTGGTGTCCGTCTGCAGCACCTTGCCATCCATCCCGCATTCCACAATGAAATATCGCGTTTCATACTGGGTCTCTTCTGTCATCTCAAATCCGAATCCCACATTCAGCTTAGTGGATTTATCCTTTTCATATTCCGGAAATCTCCCGTCATTTTCTGACAACACATACAGGACTCCATCCATCTTCCGGTTCATCTGATAGATATTCGCTGCATTTATTACACCGATTAGCAGAATCATCACAAGAGCCACGGCACCCATGGTAATCAATATAAATTTTTTTTGCAGCTTTTTAATCATGTTTATACCTCCTGCATACCGCAGACAGGTCTGCGGTACTGCGCCAATAGAAAGTTTGAAACGATTTATGTTTCAAACTCATTCCTCAAGTGTATAACCTACGCCCCTCGCTGCTTTAATCTCCACATTCGCATTGAGTGCAGCCAGCTTTTTGCGCAGGTAAGATATGTAAACCCAGACTACATTCATCTCTGATTCTGAATCATATCCCCATATCCGCTCCATAAACTGTTCCGTTGATATTAACCTCTTTGGATTATTCATGAGAATCTCCATCATCTGGAATTCTTTATTTCCCAGGCGAAAGGATGCATTTTCTCCGGACAGTTCATAGTTAGCTTTGTTTAATGTTATATTTCCAATTGTGATGGTACTGGGCGTAAACTCTGACTGCCTTCTCATCATGGCACGTACCCTTGCCAACAGTTCTCCCATTGCAAATGGTTTTGTCAGGTAGTCATCCGCCCCCAGATCCAGTCCGGCTATGCGGTCCTGGATCTCAGATTTTGCGGTAAGTAACAGCACCGGAGTACCGATTCCACGTTTCCGAAGTTCTTCCAGTACCTGCAGACCGTTCATTTTGGGCATCATAATATCCAGAATAATCCCATCATAGTTTTGCGCAAATCCATAATCTAATGCATCTGCCCCATCATATACTGCATCCACCGAATAGTTATTGTGTTTTAAAATAGCGACCAGCGCCTTTGATAAATCTATCTCATCTTCCGCCAGCAAAATTCTCATGTATCTGCCTCCGTTTTTCCTTAAGTTGGTTATCTATTTCTCCACTACTATACACCCTTTCTATGTATAATTTGTGTATACCGTCTTTTTTTTCCGGGCATATCCCAATATTGCTTTTTCGAAAACTGCGGTTCACTCTTTCCAGAGCGTTTCTTCCTCTTCAATCATATCCCGGATTGTCTGCAGGTTCAGGTCAGCAGATGCGATTTCATCTGCACAGCGTTTTAATTCCCCTACGATCATTTCCTGATTGGCTATACTTTTCTTATATTTCAGCTGGTGTTCCAGGCTCGCCCAGCAATCCATTGCAATGGTCCGTATCTGAATTTCACAAAATACCCTGCAGATCCCATCTCCCAGATGTATGGGCACCTCTGCGATCATATGATAACTGCGGTAGCCATTGGGCTTTGGATTGTGAATATAGTCCTTTTCCTCCAGCACCCAGATATCCGACTGCTTATGCAGCATCTCTGCCACAAAATACACATCATCCACAAACGCACAGATGACCCGGATTCCCGCAGCATCGTGCACTTTTGTCATGGCATTGTCCCGGGTTGGTTCCAGACCGTGCCGCAGCAGCTTTTCTTTCATACTTGCCGGGGATTTGATTCTGGATTTACAGTATTCTATGGGATCCCGGTAATGATGGGCTTTTCTGTATTTCCGTATAATATCCAGCCTGGATGTAAGCTCTATAACAGCTCCTTCCAGTAAAACCAATGATTCCTGGTAAAAATCACAATCCTGCGAAACCGCATTTTCATCTATTCCGTATTCAAACATGTACGTTACCCCCAATTTTTATTATCAAAGGGGATTATAACCGACTAACCTTAAAATAACTTTAAAGAACCCGATTATCTTTCATTTCCATCTTTTCCTGCACAATTTACAAAAGCCCACATATATGTATTGTCAAATGTGTAAGTAAGGTGATAAAATATATTTACAAAACATCACTGCAACTTACAAAGGAGAAACAAAATGGCAAATGCTGTAACGGATTCTATTGATTCCTTTCTCGAGGAACACCATATAGAACCGCCGCGCTTTGATTACAATATGAAATACGGTCCTGCAATGCTGATACTGTTGTTTTTCAGCTTTTCTTTTATTGGATGGATATGGGAAGTGGGGCTTCACATCGCACAGGCAGGTGAATTCGTAAACCGTGGCGTACTGTTTGGACCCTGGCTGCCAATCTACGGAAGCGGAGGTGTTATGATTCTGCTGCTGCTGCGCAGGTTTTTCCACCGTCCAGTCCTAACTTTCTTTTTAAATATGTTTCTGTGTTCTGCAATCGAATATTTTACAAGTTGGTTTCTGGAGACGACAAAGGGGATTCGCTGGTGGGATTACAGCGGTTATTTTTTGAATATTAACGGGCGTATCTGCCTGGAAGGTTCCGTTGTCTTCGGGCTCGGGGGATGTGCCATTATCTATTTTCTGGCACCTTTTCTTGGGAATCTCTATAAGCGTATAAAACCATTTTTCAAAATACTAATCTGCATTATTTTAATTTCTTTGTTCAGTTTGGATACTGCTCATTCCATGATCCACCCCAATACCGGCGAGGGAATAACGGATGATGCGAAAGACCAAACGCGCCCTCCGGCAAAACCCAAACATTAAAAGGCGACAGGACTAATCATCCCCATCGCCTTTTTACATTCTAATGATGTATTACGTAAGAAATCTGTATTATATAAGAATCTGTATCATCTAAGAAATCTGTATCATCTAAGAAATCCGTATTATACCGGATTTTCTACACTGTCATTTCTCAGTGCCATATACAGTTCAGCCATTGTGGCACCTTTGTATCCATTGGTGAAAAATATAGATACCAGCCCAAACGTAACCGCGGATAACAGCTCCCAGCCTAAAAACGAGAAATCCAGTACGAAAGTACGCCATTTCTGTCCTTTCATCATTTTTTTGGAAATCAGAAATGCTTCCTTGCGGTCAATTTGGGGATTTTCAGCCAGAATATATGGTATCATCAGATATTCATAATACTTAATAACTCCTCCCACAATGGTTAAATACCATAATCCGGTAAATAAAGACCGGAAAAACATCACCTTCGCCCCATTCCAGAACCTTCCTCTGCGAAACAAAAATGTAATCCTCCCGATTCTGGTTTGGGGATCCAGCCTGCTCTCCAGAAAGAACCGCTTACCTCCAACCGTCAGCAAGTTCGTAACCAGCAGCGTAAAAGCAATTTCTCCTCCGGCAGCAATTAGAATTAAAAGCATTTCGATTACCGGATAACGTTCAAACAGACCACCATCAACGCGTACCACTTTAAAAACAAAAGATATCGGCGCTGTAAAGGTATTAAAGGAGGAGGACAAAAGTTCATCAATTTTCCGATCAAAAAGCGGCTGTTCGCTTTCTTCTCCCCTTATTAATCTGCGCAGAGTCTCCCAGTTATCAACCCTGTTCTCCGGCTTTACAACCTCTACCTGATTGATCTGCCTGTCCTCTTCCCGCTGGCTGTACTTGTGGATAGCCGTGGCAGATGAGCTGTATTCCGCTCCCAGAAATGCAAGAATAAAGCAGACTGCTACCGCAGCCCAATAATTCTTTTTCAGCACCCTTTTCCCTTTTTTCTTAAGTTCTTGACGCTTCCACATATATTTAATTCCACCCATCTGTAATCATTCTGTCGGTTTTATTTTTATTATAAAACAACTTTTCCCACTTCGCAACTTAAACCCCGTGCTTTTTTTTCAATTCTGTGTTACAATTTTTCAAACAAAACGAAAAGAGGCTTCCGAATTATGATTGCACTATTCTTATCACCAGTTTATCTCCTGGTGAACTTCTATATTCTTAGATGGATATTGAAATGGATGGGGGCATGTACCCATTATTTTAAGAAAAAATGGTTTCGGGTGGTATTTATTGCAGCTTATGCTTTTGTATCTACTTCCCTGTTAACTGCCTTTCTGATCAAAGAACCCGTTGTCATCCACCGGTTTTTAAAGACGGTCAGTAATCTTTATCTTGGAACCTTTCTGTATATCCTGCTCACCGTGGCTGTAGTGGATTTCGTCCGTATTATAATGCGTCATCTGAAGTGTGTGGATCAGGAAAAACTTCGTTCCCGAAGAACTTTTGTACTGACCGGTACCGTCTGCGCCATAGTTATTATCACATTGAGTGTCTATGGCTCCCTCCATGCGAGGCATATTTATAACACCGGATATGAGGTAACCGTAGATAAATCCGGCGGTACGGATAAATCCCTGAAAATTGCTCTGGTAGCGGATATGCATCTTGGTTACAGCATCGGCAGCTGGCATATGAAACAGATGGTTGCAAAAATTAATGCCATGGAACCGGATATCGTGTGTATTGCGGGGGATATTTATGATAATGAATTTGAAGCCATAAAAAATCCTGATGAAATTGCCGGTATTCTGAGTCAGATTAAAAGCAAGTACGGTGTTTATGCATGTTGGGGAAATCACGATATTGAGGAACCAATCCTTGCAGGATTTACCTTTGGCTCTGAAAAAAAGATCGGTGCAGATACTCAGATGGTGGATTTTCTAAAAGCTTCCGGCATTACCCTTCTGGCAGACCAGACTGTTCTGATCAATGATAATTTTTACCTCACCGGAAGAGAGGATTATTCTGTTACCAAAAAGGATAAAGAAACCAGAAAAACCCCTTCCCAGTTAACCCAGGAATTAGACAAAACAAAACCGGTCATTTTTATTGACCATCAACCGAAAGCCCTGCAGGAGGCCGCAGATGCCGGTGTGGATCTGTACCTCTGCGGCCACACCCACGATGGCCAGATGTTCCCAGGTAATCTCACAATTGGTCTGATGTGGGAAAATCCATACGGGTACCTGAAGAAAGACAACATGCACAATATTGTCACTTCCGGCGTAGGCGTCTGGGGGCCGAATATGCGCGTGGGAACGAAGAGTGAAGTAGTGGAGATCAATGTGTCTTTTGGCAAATAATCTCCTGTAGAAGATCTGCTATTTACAAAAAAGAAGCGTCAACTTAGCTGGCGCTTCTTTTTTAATACTGTATCACTCTATTTACTTACTCAGCCGCTTCTGTTGTGGCTGCTTGGGTTGCTGCTTCCGTAGTTGCTGCTTCTGTTGTAGCTGCCTCAGAACCTGCCTCTGTAGTAGCTGCTTCGGAACCTGCCTCCGTTGCTTTTTCCGATACTGCTTCTGATGCGTTCTCGCTTGCTGCAGTATCTGTAGTTCCTTCGCTTCCGGCTTCCGTTGTATCGCTCTGAGCTTCGGTCTCAGTCTGCTTTACAGTAACCTTATCTGTAAAACTGATCTTACCCCAAACCTTATCATCTACTTTAAATTCAACCTTTTCTTTCCATGCTGTATAAACTTCCTCGTATTTGTCGCTCTTTCTCTGGTTGATAATTGTCTCTTTCTGAGTCTCGGTAGCTTCTTTGTCGAAAGTACTCTTCATCTGCACAACATAATAACCGCTGTCTGTTTCGATCACGCTGTCTGCTGTTTCACCGTCTTTTAACTTGTCTGCTGCTGTCTTAACTTCATCCGGCAGGGTTCCGTTATCTGTTCCATAAGAAGATGTGGAAGCTGATTTTTCTTCATCTACCTCTTTCACGGCTGCATCCATTTCTTTTCCGCCCTTTACGGCATCCAGAACTTTCTGAGCATTATCCTTTAAGGCTTTTTTCTCATCATCTGTTAGAGATTTTGCATTCCCATCTGCATCTGTGGTATCAGCTGTACTGAATAAAACATAAGATACCGTCTTCTGAGCAGCCTCATCATCGGATACGTTTGTATCTGCCTCTGCTTCAATTGCCTTTTTCATCTTGTTGTTAATCGTATAAAGCGTTAACACCCTGGATACCGTCTCCTGGGATGCCGTTAATTCTTCAATTGTCTCCTGGGAATTCTCTTCCATAAACTGCTTAGCGGAGCTCTCAATTTTAGCTTTTTCCTCATCGGTAACCGTAATATCATAATCAGCCATATGTTTCTCTAAAATCAGCATTTCTTCCAGACTGTCCATAATCTGTGTCTTAAAGGTCGTACCGTATGGGGTACCGCTTCCCATAAGATCGGTATTCCACATATCCTCGCCAAACATAGCACCATATGAGGTCTGCATCTGAGCCTGATTATAACGAAGCATAAAATTTGCAATTTTGAAAGGTACCTTTTCCCCGTCCAATGTTGCCACTGCCGCATCTGCATTTACATTTCCACACCCTGTCAGGGACGCTGCTGCCATACAGATACAGATTCCGGCAGCCACAAGTTTTTTACCTAGCTTATTCATAAATAAGTTTCCTCCTAGAAAGTCTCAATTCCTTATATTATAGCCTGTTTTCAATATACTCGCAATCCTTTTTGTTCATTTTTCACCTAAAGTTCACTTTTTTCCTACTATTTTCGTAAATTTCGCTCTTTAATTCCTCAGCATCAGAATATCATTTAAGATATCCCTTACCACCATTAGAATATCATCATTATCCTTCAGGCTCTTCCTTGGCTTACTGTAAACGAAATAAGGGTTCGCTTCAATGGTGAACTTCACTTTTCCATTGTAGCGCTTTAACATTTCTTCGATCTTGACCGGATCTACACATGCCCGTTCAAACATGGTAAACTTAATAAAGTCACCCTTCTGGGATATTTCCACCACAAATCCCTTATGTGCCAGGGCTTTTAAATTGGCAATCATCAGAAGGTTCTGGACTGATTTTGGCGGTTCTCCAAAACGGTCCATCAGTTCTTCTAACATATCATCGTATTCTTCTTCACTTTCAATGCCAGCTATGCGTTTATAGATATCCAGCTTCTGGAACTCGCTGCGGATATAGCGCTCCGGTATAAATGCATCGATATCCAGATCAATTGTCGTATCGTAGGATTCTTCAATTGTTTTCTCGCCTTTTAATTCCCGTACCGATTCACCAAGCATCTTACAGTAAAGATCATAGCCGATTGCTTCCATATGTCCATGCTGCTCTGCACCCAGCAGGTTGCCTGCCCCACGGATTTCCAGATCACGCATGGCTATTTTAAATCCGGAGCCCAGTTCCGTAAATTCCTTAATCGCATGGAGACGCTTTTCCGCTACTTCCTTGAGCATTTTGTTGCGTTTGTACATCAAGAATGCATATGCGGTACGGTTGGACCTTCCCACCCGCCCTCTCAGCTGATAGAGCTGTGACAGTCCCAGGGTATCTGCGTCATGGATAATCATGGTATTTACATTGGAGATGTCGAGTCCCGTCTCAATAATCGTCGTGGATACCAGCACGTCTATTTCCCCGTTAATGAAATCGAACATAATACGCTCCAGCTCCCGTTCCTTCATCTGACCGTGGGCAAAAGCCACATTGGCCTCGGGAACCAGTTTGGCTATGGTGTTGGTCATTTCAACGATGGTATTTACTCTGTTATAGACATAGTATACCTGGCCGCCTCTTGAAAGTTCCCGGTTAATTGCCTCCCGCACCATTTCATCATTGTACTCCATCACGTAAGTCTGGATAGGCATACGCTCCATAGGTGCTTCTTCCAGTACGCTCATATCCCGGATTCCAATTAAACTCATATGCAGCGTCCTTGGAATCGGTGTAGCCGTCAGGGTCATCACATCAATATTGTCCTTTAATTTCTTGATTTTCTCTTTGTGGGTAACGCCAAAACGCTGTTCCTCATCGATAATCAACAGCCCCAGATCTTTAAACTCCACATCCTTAGACAGAACTCTGTGGGTTCCAATTATAATATCTACCATCCCTTTTTTCAGGTCTATGATCGTCCTTTTTTGTTCCGCCGCTGTCCGGAATCTGCAAAGCAGGTCCACACGCACCGGAAATTCCTTCATTCTCTGGACAAAGGTATTGTAGTGCTGCTGCGCCAGAATGGTAGTAGGTACCAGATACACCACCTGCTTTCCTTCCTGTGCTGCTTTAAACGCTGCCCGGATGGCAATCTCTGTTTTACCGTATCCCACGTCGCCGCAGACAAGACGGTCCATGATCTTGGTGCTTTCCATATCCTTCTTAGCTGCCTCTATCGCCAGCAGCTGGTCCTCAGTTTCCTCAAACGGAAACATCTCTTCAAACTCTTTCTGCCAAACAGTATCCGGACCATAGATAAAACCCTCTCTTGCTTGACGGACAGCATATAATTCCACCAGATCTTTGGCAATATCTTTTACTGCACTGCGCACCCTGGTTTTGGTCTTATTCCATTCCTGGGTACCAAGCTTATTCAGCTTCGGCTTCTTTGCATCCGAATCGGCATATTTCTGGATCACATCCAGCTGGGTTGCCAGGATATACAGATTACTGCCACCGCTGTATTCGATCTTCATATAATCCTTTGTAACCCGGTCAACCTCTACTTTTTCAATCCCCTTGTAGACACCCAGTCCATGATTTTCATGAACCACATAGTCGCCTACACTGAGTTCATTAAAGCTCTCTATTTTCTGGCCTTCAAAGTTCTTGCGCTTTTTCTTCTTTTTCTTTTCTTTTCCAAAAATATCACTTTCTGAAATAATGACAAACTTAATCAGCGGATATTCATAACCTCTGTGAGTATTCCCATGGGTTACCAAAATCTCCCCCGGCTTTACTTTTCGATCCAGATCTTCCGTATAGAAGCTGTTCAGGTCATATTCCCTGAGATCTTCCGACAGTCGCTTTGCCCTGGTTCTGGAGCCGGATAAGAGAACCACCTGATATCCGTCTTTTTTGAACCTTCGAAGATCCTGTACCAGAAGTTCAAAGCTGTTATTATAGGGATTTACCGATTTCACATTCATATGATGCATGTTTGTGATCTTCCAGTCCCCTTTTGCTGTTTCCAGCGTACTAAGTGCCAGACAATTCCGGTTATTCAGCTTCCCTATAACCTCATTATAGCTGTACAGGACTTCTGTCTGCCCGGGCAGTATATAGCCCTTTGCAAGACGGTTCATCATACTTTCCCTAAACTCTTCTTCTACCGCAGATCCTTCTTCTTCCAGATGATTTGGTTCATCCAGGAAAAAAATCGTTTCCTTTGGATCAAAATACTCCAGGAAAGAGACATCCCGGTCGTAAAAATAGTGGATATAACTGTCCAGTCCGGTAACTCCCCGGAAATCTGTTAACCGCTCTTTGATTTCTTGTGTCAGCTCCTGGATTCTGTGGGCTTCTTCTGTTTTCATCTGCTTGCGCAGGGTCTGGTATAGTTTCTTAGATTCCTCTTCGATCTTTTTGATCCCCTGCTCCAGATGCGCCTTATCAACAATCACTTCATTTGCGGGATAAACTTTAATTTCTTCCAGGTTTTCAATTGATCTCTGGCTTTCCACGTCAAAGCTGCGGATAGAATCGATTTCATCTCCCCAAAGTTCAATACGAATGGGATTTTCTTCTGTCAGTGGATAAATGTCCAGAATGCCGCCGCGGACAGCGAACTGTCCAAAGCCTTCTACCTGGCTGCTCTTCTCATAGCCCATCCCTACCAGTTCTTCTGACAGCCGTTCCAGATTCATACTGCTGTCATTTTTCAGGCAAAGCACATGCTCTGCAAAATACTGCAGGGGCAGTAAATGGTCCATACAGCCGGCAAGGGTTGTGATGACCGTAACCTTGTCATTTTCAAGCAGTGCTTTCATAACCGCTATCCTCTGCTGCCCTATTAGATTACTGTGAATATCAGCACTGTAAAAAATCAAATCCTTTGAGGGGTACAGCATTACATTTGGATCAAAAAATTTGTAATCTTCATAAATTTCTTTTGCTTTTAAATCACTGTAAGTAAGGATGATTTTCTTTTGGAAACCATCCCCTGCACTATACATAAAATGTGATTTTTGCGAATCAATACAACCGGATACCTGAAGTACTCCCTGATGATACATTAGCTCCCGCCTGATATCCTCAAACTCGCTTAAATTTTTTAGTGGACTTGTAAAAGTCTTCATCTCACACCTTCTTATTATATTCATTCATGGCAGACGCCATATCTCCTGTCATAATTTTGACTGCTGCATCTCCTGCCCTTTCCAGCAGCTCGTCAATCAGCTTTCGCTCTTCCCTTGGAAAATGCCCCAGCACATAATCCGCCAGGTCATATCCTTCCGGTTTTTCTCCCACACCTATCTTTATTCTGGGAAATTCCTGGCTTCCCAGATGGGCAATAATATTTTTAATTCCATTGTGCCCTCCGGCACTTCCCTTCGCCCGAAGTCTCAGCTGCCCCGGTTCCAGACTGATATCATCGTATATTACAATCAGCTCCGTTTCAAAATCGACTTTATAAAAGTCTATGACCTCCCGGACGCTTTCACCACTTAGATTCATAAAAGTCTGCGGTTTTAACAGAATAACTTTTTGTCCTTCTATGATCCCGCTTCCGCACAATGCTTTAAATTTCTTCGTATCTACACGGATGCGGTACTTGTCCGCCAATTTATCTATTGTGTCAAAACCTACATTATGCCGCGTATGCGCATACTGTCGTCCCGGATTCCCCAATCCTGCAATTACAAACATGTCTTCCTCCTCTGCCGGATTCATACGGCTAAAATGTACGCAGAAAAGTATCTTTCTTTCCCACACTTTCTCCCTTATTTTACAGGAAGAATTGGAAAATGTCTATCTTCAAAGTTTATTTCTGTAATTCTCTCTAAAACATTCTGCACATATGTGCAATAACTGAGAATTTGTTGAACATATGCACACCATATGATATGCTGGTTTTAATAAGAAATACTGTAGAAAAGGAGTGTGGAATTAATGTATAATATCCATAAGATACCCATTGGCATATATGAAAAAGCACTCCCCGGGGACTTTACCTGGGAGGAAAAAATGAAGGCTGCAAAAGCTGCAGGCTTTGATTATATGGAACTATCTGTTGATGAATCCGAAGAGCGATTAAGCCGCCTGGATTGGAGTGAAGAAGAAATTGATGCTCTGAAATCTACCATGGAGCAAACCGGGATTTCATTTCCCACCATGTGTTTAAGCGGCCACCGGAAGTATCCATTTGGCAGCAAAGACCCTCATATCCGCGCAAAAGCATTTGAAATTATGGAAAAAGCAATTCTCTTATCTGTAAAATTAGGCATCCGCTGTATCCAGCTGGCAACCTATGATGTATATTACGAAGAATCAGACGAAGAAACAAAAGCACTGTTTCTGGATGGTATGAAACAATCCGTAGCAATGGCGGCAAGAGCAGGTGTTATATTGGCAATGGAAATAATGGACACAAAATTCGTAGGCACAATTGTCCGCGCCATGCACTATTTAAAAGAGATTCCATCTCCCTATTTTAAAATTTATCCGGATATGGGCAATCTCAGCAACTTCAGCAGCGATGTGGAAGGGGAACTGGAGCTTGGCTTTGCGGATATCGTTGCCATACATGTAAAAGAAACCAAACCCGGTGTCTTTAAATGTGTTCCCTTTGGCGAAGGCTGCGTACGATTCACAGATATTTTCCGTAAATTAAATGAATTAGGTTATTCCGGAATGTTCTTAATTGAAATGTGGGCGGATAATTCCGTACACAACAGTTTTGATGACGCCGTTCACAATATCCGGGAAGCCAGATTATTTGTAGAAGATAAGATGAAAGAGGCGGGACTGCTTACACCCCCGTCCCTGGAAAACAAAAAGACAGGAAGGACAGCATAATATGTTAAAAGCAGAAAAAAAAGTGATCTCAAACCTCACAAAATGTTACTCCATAGCCCCTTTGACTTATAATGGCAGCCAGCACTTCTTAGTTGCTGCCGAAAAAACGGACCGGTGTATTTTATTTGATCCTGAAGGAAATGAAGAAGCGACCGTATGGACGGAGCCGGGCGGAGTGATGTCTATGGTCCAGGTTCCGGGCACAAACGGACAGTTTCTGGCTACCCATAAGTTTTACTCACCAAATGACTCCAAAGATGCCAAAATCATAATAGCCACTCCGGATGAATCTTGGACATGGGACATTCGTACTTTAGTATGCCTTCCCCATGTTCACCGTTTCGATATTATAGAAAGCCAGGGCAGCTATTATCTGATTGCCTGTACGTTAAAATCCGGGCACGCATACAAAGATGACTGGTCTATGCCGGGTAAAGTCTATGTGGCACAACTACCAGGGGATTTAAGTCCTTATAATGAAGAAAATCAGCTGCCCATGACCGTACTGAAAGATGGAATGTTGAAAAACCATGGCTACTATAAAGTAGCTGTAGGAGATACACAGACCTGTGTAATCTCATGTGAACAGGGTGTCTTCCAGTTCTTCCCGCCTGCACAGTCGGGAGCAGACTGGCAGATCAACCAGCTGCTTGACACGCCAGCCAGTGATGCCGTTTTGGTTGATCTGGATTCTGACGGAGACAAAGAATTAGTAGTACTCTCCCCATTTCACGGAGATACCATCCGTATATACAAGAAACAAGGTGCAGATTTTTCTCCGGTATACGAGTACCCAGTTAAATCCCCCTTTACCCACGCAATCTGGGGAGGCATGCTGGCGTGCGGTCCTGCCGCAATCATCGGACACCGTCAGGGAGAGCGTAATTTAATCGCATTTACTTATAGTCGTGAAGATGGCTCCTATCATGCTGATATTCTGGATAAAGACTGCGGTCCCGCTAATGTTATGCACTTTTCATATAACAATGAAGACATTCTCATTTCCACAAACCGGGAAATTGATGAGGTCGCGCGGTATACGATATCGAATATTTAGTACTCTATAAAGTGTTGTAAAATTGCTTTCTCACAGCTTTGTATTTTAGAGCGTGTTTGAAACACGCTCTCGTTTATGGGTAATATAATTCAAAAAATAGCCGAATGATTCGGTGAAGATGATTTTAATGAAGGAGAAACTATGTTAGAAGAATTAAAGCAAAAAGTATACGAAGCAAATATGGATCTGCCAAAATACAATCTTGTAACCTTTACCTGGGGCAATGTAAGTGCCATCGACCGTGAAAGCGGACTGTTTGTAATCAAACCAAGCGGTGTTGACTATGACAAACTGGTTCCTTCCGATATGGTGGTCATGGATCTGAACGGGAACAAAGTAGAGGGTGATTACAATCCCTCTTCTGATACTCCCACCCATTTGGAGTTATATAAAGCATATTCCCATATCGGCGGTATCGTACATACCCATTCCCCTTGGGCAACTTCCTGGGCGCAGGCTAAAAGAGGAATTCCCTGCTACGGAACCACTCACGCAGATTATTTCTACGGAGAAATCCCCTGTGCCAGAAGCCTGACACCGGAAGAAATTAATTCTGCTTACGAAAAAAACACCGGATTAGTCATTATAGAAACCGTTTCAGCCAAAGACGCATTGTCTGTTCCAGGTATTCTCTGCAGCAATCACGGGCCCTTCACCTGGGGAACAGACGCAGCTGATGCGGTGCACAATGCAGTGGTATTGGAAGAAATCGCAAAAATGTCTTACCGTACCGAAACCTTAAACCCTTCCGTAAAACCAGCCCCCCAGGTGCTGCAGGATAAGCACTACCTGCGAAAACACGGAGCGAATGCTTATTACGGACAGAAATAGGGATGTTAGATAGAGAGCTTAGAGCGTGTTGACATGCTCTAAGCTCTCCCTTTATACCTGAAGATACAACAGATCTCCTTTACAAACGCCCCCATAATTGCTAATATGATTATTAGATTTCATTATGAATACTGACTGGAAAGGAGCTGCATGAGGTGGAAGATTTGAAAAATTATGAAATGATGAATGATACGGAGAAATGGAATTTTCTTTCAGCTGTAGCAAATCTTTATTACAATTCTGATATGACCCAGAATGAAATAGCCGATCGGTTCTACACTTCCCGTTCCAAGATATCCCGGATGCTGAAAGAAGCCCGCCGGATAGGGGTTGTAGAAATTACAATTCATGAGCCCTGGGAACGGAACAGTGCTTTGGAGCAGAAGTTTATGGATACATTCTCTTTAAAGCATGTAAGGATTATCTCGGTAAAGGAGCAGAATTCTTCCTATGTGCTGCAAAAACTTGGAGAAGCCGCTGCTTACTATCTGGACTCAATTATCAATAAGAATACGATTTTGGGAATGTCCTGGGGGAATACGGTCTACCATACGGTTCAGGCAATTAAAACCAGCAAGAACATTCCCCTGACAGTTGTCCCCATCATGGGAGCAGCCATTACCCATAAACCGGAGCGTGATTCTCTGGATCTATCCAAAGAACTAGCGGCATCCTATGGGGGAACCTACCATTATATCTACGCTCCCCTTTTTGTAAAATCAAAGACACTGCGGGAAAGCCTGATTCAGGATCCAAATATTAAGAAAACACTGGATCTGGCACGGCGTGCTAATGTAATTCTAACCAGTGTCGGTTCCATTGCCTTTAAAACCTGGAAGGATTTCATCCAGCCAGGATCACTGGAGAAGCTGTCCGAAAAAGGTGCAATCGGACATATCGGCGGACACTTTTACGATATCCAGGGACAGGAAATCCTGACAAGCCTTTCCCAGAAAATGATCGGTATTGATCTGGATGATATCAGAAAAGTGAACGAAGTGATCTGTGTGGCTGGCATGGAAGAAAAGGCAGAAGCCGTTCTTGGTGCTGTCCGGGGCGGTTATATCGACACCCTGATTATTGACCAGTATGCTGCCAGGAGGATGTTGGAATTAAACCCTTCTCACAAAGTTTGATGATGAAGCTTTATAGAGCAAAGATGGTGAGTGTCGTTAAAAAGGGATAAGATCCTATTTATGGATTTTATCCCTGATTTTTAAGTTCTATTCCCCCCTCTCTAACAAGTTCCTCATAATCCCCTGCTGCCAGTTTAACATATGCTGTCCATTATTCTTTATTGTTCTAATCAAAAAAACACTCATTAGTTTGTTGTACTAACGAGTGTTTGATCATTATTATTAATAAAATTTCTTTATTACCCCAACGCATCCATTACATCCTGAATCGTATACGCCGCTACAGCCTTATACGCAGTCTGTTTTGCATTTTCATAGCTAATGTTCCGGATGACATTTTTAATATTAGACACTTCACCGGCTGAGATACTGAATTCATCCAGTCCCATTCCCAACAGCATTTCTGTTGCTTTCTCATCGCTTGCAAATTCCCCGCACATCCCTACCGGAATCTGATGGGCATGGCCTGCCTGAATAATACGCTGGATTGCTTTTAACACTGCCGGATGAAATGTATTATACCGGGATGCAATTTTTTTATTTCCCCGGTCTACCGCCAGGATATACTGAGTAAGATCATTTGTTCCAATACTGAAGAAGTCCACATGGGCCGCAAATTCCTCCACGCACATCACAGATGCGGGTGTCTCAATCATCATTCCTACCTTGATGTCTTCTCTATATGCCTGTCCCTCTGACTTCAACTCCAGTTTACAAACTTCTAACAGCTCATTTGCTTTATTCAGCTCTTCCATGGATATTATCATCGGATACATAATCCGGATATCACCGAATGCACTTGCCCTAAGAAGGGCTCTCAGCTGGTCTTTGAACATATCCTCCATTTCCAGGGAAATACGGATGGCACGCCATCCAAGGAAGGGGTTCTCCTCTTTTTCAAATTCATAATACGGAAGTTCTTTGTCTCCCCCGATATCCAGTGTACGGATAATTAATTCCTTTTTCACCAGTTCGGCTGCTTCCTTATATACCGCAAATTGTTCTTCTTCTGTTGGAAAATGAGAATTTTCCATATATAAGAATTCACTTCTAAATAAGCCAATACCATCAATATGATTTTTTATAGCATTCTTTACATCTTCAATACTGCCTACATTGGCACAGACCTTCACACTCCTGCCATCGGACGTAACAGCCGGAAGGTGGCTCAATGAATCCAGTTCCTTCTGCCTCCTTGCAAATGCCTCCGCCTTTTCCTGATATGCTTCAATCTGTTCCGGGTCAGGATCTACAATGATGCAGCCCTCTGATGCATCCATGATAACAAAGTCACCGGAAGATGTATGTTCCAAAATCCCTTTTACTCCCACCAGTGCTGGCAGTCCAAGGCTTCTTGCCATAATGGAAACATGGCTGGTAACTCCGCCCAGTTCTGTTATAAATCCCAGTATGTAATCCAGATTTAATTTTGCGGTATCGGATGGTGCCAGGTCAGAAGCAACCAAAATGACTTTTTCCCGTATTCCGTCATAGTCTTCGTCGGGTAATCCCTTTAATTTTCTCATCAGCCTGTTTCTGATATCTTTAATATCTGCTGCCCGCTCCCTCATGTACTCATCTTCCATACACTCGAATATGGCACAATATTCCTCCGCCGTATGCGCTAACGCCATCTGGGCATTTTCTTTTCCATTTTCAATTTTATCCAGAACACCCTCCATAAGGGCAATATCCCTCGCAAGTTCCAGGTGCGCCGCAAAAATATCTGACTTCTCAGCCAGAGGCTCCAGCTCTTTAATCACCTCGTCTACAGCCAGTTTATATTTTCCTGCTTCGTCCTCTAAATTTTCTACCGTGTAACATTCCGCAGACAGATCCTGATCTTCTTTTCGAAAAACCTGCCCCATAACAATTCCTTTGGAAGAAGTCTTTTCAACCTGTATCGTTTTCATACCAATCCCCTATTCTCCTAAACCGCTTGCAATCGCATCCAAAATAGTTTTTAAATCCTGTGCTTCCGTTTCTCCGTCACACTCTACGGTAATTTCATCTCCACACATAATGCCTGCGCTCATGAGAATCAATACACTCTTTGGATTCACACGTTTTTGGCCTTTTACCAGCGTGATATTTGATGGACATTTTCCTGCAATCTTCGAAAGTTCTCCTGCCGGTCTTAAATGTAACCCTGACTTGTTGATAACTGTAATTTTTTCACTAACCATTTGTATCTTCTCCTTTGTTTATATTATTTTTCTATGTTTATATACTAAATATCTTTATATTTATATAACGCTATCGTCTATTGCTCTACGCCTCTACGCCTTAGCTTTCTTCATCTTCAAAACATCATCCAGCGAATTCTGGATATAGATATTGGAAACATGCTTTTCCAGTTCCCTTAAAATATCTTTTAACTGGTATTTGCTAAACAACAGCTTATACTTTTTCTTATCTGTCACACAGATTATCTGCATTTTTGAATATTGAAAGGAGTCAATCCGAATCTCTCTGATCTGGTTCCATGGTACTGTAAAACATATCTTCTCCTCACCATTTCCAGACAACCCTCTTTTTATTCCCGCCGATCCAAACAGCGTAACCAGCACCAGGATATTACGAAAATCCTCAATCATGCTGTTAGTTGATGAGATTGGGAATATCAGAAGAGCAAAGAACATCACCAGTGCATAAGTAAAAAAATCATCTTTTCCCTTTTTCACAATGGTTTTATTTCTCCGGATAATAAAGTAAGCTTCCCCAATCAGACAACCTATTAACAATACACATACTGCATAGTTCAAAATAATCATAAAATCCCGCCCCTTTCTTTTTATACGTTCATTATATCATATAATATTTCACAAATCAATCATTATGTTCCTAATTATATGATATTTTTCAACATTTTTATGATCATTTCGGGCAGGATTTTACAATCGTTCTTCCTTTATAAAAATAGTGCATAAACAGACTGTTACCCCTATACAGATGTTGTACTCTGTCCTGTCAGGAGAACCTGCCGTTTATGCACTCTTTTTCTACATAAGAATGCGGCTTTTCCATTTTCTTTCCCTTTTTAGTCTTTACCTTTTATAATTCCATATCTCTTCTCACCTGAAATATATTGATGTTATTCTCCTGGAATCCCTCCAGGATATTCTGAGGCGCCTTTTCATCTGTAATAATGTTGATGATCCGTTCTGTGGGGCAGCTTACGAAACTGCTGTTACGCCCTAGTTTACTGTAATCAGCCAATATGTATGACGTTCCGGTTACGCGGTTTAACATCAGTTCGTTAATGTTAACTTCGCTTAGAATCTCAGTGGTCATTCCGCTTTCCACGGACAGCCCGCTGCAGCCCAGAAAACTTTTCTTTGCCGTCACCTTGCTGATATTATTCGTGGCAAATTCTCCTACCATTGCTTCCTTAATATCCCGAAGCTCACCTCCGCTTAAAATCACAGAAACTTTAGAAGAGTGCTCCATAAAAATGGCTTTTCCATTATTGGTGATTACTGTTACACGTTTATCTCTGATATATTTAATCATCTGTAATGCCGTCGAACTGGTATTGATAAAGATGGTATCCCCGTCTTCGACCAGGGATGCTGCGTACTGTGCAATTTTCTTGCGGTACATTTTTATCTCGTCTTCCTGGGTGACGATCTCATCGTCCTCCCCGCTTACGGTAGCTCCTCCGTAAAAACGCTCTAATTTTTTGTGATCCTCCAGATACTGGAGATCCCTGCGGATTGTAAGCGGTGAAACCTGAAATTCCTCGGCCAGATCCCCCACTTTCACTGACCCGTTACTTTTCAGGGCTTCTAATAATTTCTTTCTTCGATTATCTACTAATGCCCGGCTTCGTTTCATAACACATTCTCCTTTAGTTTTCTATACCACACTTGTTTTCCGGCACTGCGATGCATACTAATCTGGCAGTATCTGTTTAATAACCCGTGATATATCTCCAATTATATGAACATTTCATATAAGCGTCAAGCACTTCTTTTCATATAGAGAAATTACTGTCTGATACATTCCGGCTAAACAATTACAGGGCGGCATTATAGAAACGCCGCCCTGTCCCATATTCATTTACTGCTTAAAATAACCGTATTTTTCAAAGCATTCCAGAGCATACAACATAGATTCCCTGGTAGTGCCAATGGCATCCAGATAGCCATACTCTACACCAATCAGTCCGCCTTTTGGGGTTGCCCATTTTTCTATTAATTCTTTCGCTTCCTGTTCAATCAGCGCTTTGTCTCCGGTAGGCAGCGTGGCCTGGATGTCAATAGCCGCTTCAAAGCAGATTCTTCCTCTTGCAATTGCAGATACCTCATCAATACCTACCAGTCTTGGCTGATGAATATTAATAATATCAACTCCCAGTTCAATCAGATCTTCCAGGATATCATTGATCTTGCCATCCGTATGAAAACGGATATCCATGCCGCATTCATGGGCTTTATCAAAAATCCTCTTGTACTGGGGCTTAAAGATCTCACGAAATACACTGGGTGAAATCATCAGGTTGTTCTGTGTACCCCAATCGTCCGTGGTATCATAGCAGTGGATTCTGCCTTTTCCCAGGCGGTAAGCTTCTTCTATAATTCCTATCTGATAATCCGCCAGTTTTACAGCCATGGCTTCTATTTCTTCCGGTTCTGCCAGACAGTCCATAAGCGTATCTTCAAAGCCTCTCAGAAAATGCATTCTTTCAAAGATACACTGGGGGCTGTTTAACTGCACATACAGCCCTGCTTTCTCCGCCTTATCCAATGCTTCCTCCAGTCCGTCGAACCTGCCTTCTGCCTTTGGATCCGGAAATACGTAATCCTCCATGTCTTCCCAGTCTTCGATTGGAATGTTGGTTACCTGCCCCATATCGGAACCGGTTGCATCATCGCTTTCCCACAAACATCCCCATTCATCGTATTCCCCGTTAGCAGGACGTACTTTCTTGGAAACCGAATAGCTGCCTTTTGGCCTCTTATCTTTCGGTGGAAGGACGAAGATACGACATACATCACCTTTCCCGGCTATGCGGTCAAAACGAAGTCCGATTCGGTCCGGTCCTGTAAAATTAATGTTTCCTTTTATAATTCCATATCCTGTCATATCTGTCTCCTTACCTTCCTTACTTTATTTCATTTGGAAAATGTTCTTTTACAGCATTTAATAAAGTTTCCGTTACTGCCTTTGTATCGATCAGATTCTTGGTTTCTGCGATAACCGCATTACTTGGAGGCAGCATGCCTGCCCATTCCGGGCTTGTTAACACGATATCAGTAGTGGTAATATAAGAGAGTGCCTCCCCGAATGAACATGATTCCACTGTCGCATCAATATTATTCTGGTCACAGATTTTCTTTACACTGATTTTTAATATTGTACTTGTTCCCATTCCATTTCCGCATACACATAAAATATTTAACATCTCTTTTGCTCCTTTCAGCAATCTACTTATTTTTATTTGTCACTTTTTATTTTAAACCTGTTTTCCCTAACCTGCAATCGGTATTCCGAATAATTGTCCGATACCCTTGAAGATGGCAATAATAGCTACCCAAAGTGTTGCATAATCGGCACTTCCCTGCCACCAGGTAAGCTGCAGCATCTGAACAGCCAGTGCAGAACCCAGGATCTGGATAATACCATTTACCGTACATATAATTCCTGCTGCTTTCCAGCCGCCAAACTTATTAGCGAAGATTGCAATCGTTGCATTATCGAAAAACAGAGGTATAAATCCGGGAACCAGGAAAATCGGGGATTTGAAAATCAATAAACCGCCAAGTCCAATTATCTGTCCCAAAGCTCCAAAGAGGAGGCCAAGTACTACTGACTTCGGTGCGAATGCGAACATCGCAGCACAGTCAACACCTGCCACCGCACCTGGAAGCAGTTTTTCTGAAATACCCTTAAAGGAAATCATTAATTCACCAACAAACATCCGGACACCATATAAGAGTACTACGATGTTTGCAGTCAGTGTGATACCAATCCACACAAGAAATACGATGTTGTTCTTTAATCCGCCCTGATTTAATCCGTCTGCGCTTCTGAGCCAGTCAATCTGATCACCGCCGATTACCAGGAAGATAATTGCTGTTGAAATAAACATTACAAGTGCTGTTGCAATAACGTTATCCTGTAAGAAATTCAGGGATTCCGGCATCTTCTTTTTCTCAATATCATCTTTTTCCGGATGTCCCAGTTTTGGAGCAACTTTATATGCAATATAGCTGACCACCATCTGCTGATGTGCTATTGTAAAATCCGCTCCTGTTATCTCGTGAGTAGGTTTAATCAACAAGGTAGAACAAATGCCCCAATACAATGCTGTTACTGCTGCTGCTATTAAAACGGTGGGAATCATGCCAAGTCCTAAGAATCTCCATACAATATAAGTACTGATACCTGCCTGTACGATCATTGCATTACCGGTTAAATAAACCGCACGGATCCTTGTGAATTTACGAAGTGCAACCAATACCAGGTTCAGGATAAACGCTACCAGTAACGTATAAATCCCCCAGGAAGCCCCTGTTCCATCCCCTAAAATCTTGTCCATCTTTTCGTAAGCCGCTGTCATTGTAGGATAAGTATTCAGGCCCGCACCCTGAATTCCGGTTGCATTCTGTAATGCTGTAAGTAACTTACCAAAATTTGCAATCAGGGCGCCGGAACCCATCCCCATTACAATGACGCCGATGGAAGCTTTCGCAGCCCCCGTAATTGCCTTTGAAATCTTCTGTTTCATTGCAACGTATCCAATGAAAACGATGATTGCCATAAGTAAGAATGGCTGGCCAAAAATTTGTTTCAAAAGTAAATCCAAAATATAGTTTAGCATAATCCCTCTCCTTTCGTATTCCCACGTTCCGATTATCCGCCCCACCCTGGATAAATGTTATCGTGTGTAATATGCTTTAACTTATATGCCTATTATAATTATTTTTATGAAATATGTCAATTGAATTTTATGATTATTTCATTATTATATGATTATTTTATGCTTTAATGATAAATTAAGCCTTAAAACATTCATATATTTTGTTATATTGTTCATTTACTAATGTTGCTTTCATAAATCCAGCTCTTTTTTCAGATAAACTGCCACACCATCTTCATCATTGCTAAGTGTAATTTCACTGGCTGCATCTTTCAAGCACTGTATACTGTTGCCCATGGCGATTCTCCGGCCTGCGCATTCAAACATACTGAGGTCATTGTCATAATCACCGAACACACATACCTGGCTCTCCTTTATTCCCAGATCATCCATAATTTTAAGCAGCGCTGTTTTTTTAGAAACCGATTTGTGAAATGCCCCCTGAAGCCCATAACCAGTAGACTCACAATGAACATTTGCAAGATTTCCTGCAAAATCCAGAAATTCGTTCATCCTTATCTCACTGTCTTCATAAACAACAATCTTAGCTACGTCCTTAAAGTCCCTGTATATATCATCAGCGGTAACAGACTCTGCTGACAGTTTCATCGGATACCCCATTTCTTCAGACAATTTTTCATAGCTGGTAATGCGTTTTTTCAGCATCTCACTGTTATTTGAAAAATACATTGTCTGAGCGGTATACATCATGAATACCAACTGCTGCTGCGTAAGAAAAGCCAGAATCTTTTGTATATCCGGCTTCTCCAGTGCTGCTTCATATAGAATAGTTCCATTGTTGCTGCGTACCAGCGCCCCATTATTGGACAGCATATAGCTGCATCCCCCGATGCATCTGCTATATACTTCCATCATCTGATCATCTCTGCCGGATGCAAAACAAATATGGATACCAAGTTCTTTTGTTTTCATCAGGATCTCTCTGGTATAGCTGCTAATTTGCTTCTTACTGTTTAAAAGTGTTCCGTCCAGATCACAGACAATCAACTTTATACTATCCACCTAATCTGCCTCCTTTATCTCTGCTATCTGCCCACAGAGTTCTTCACACATCCGTTCATACAAGCGCTGGCCTTTCTCTGCACTGGCGCTGGATGCATCCCCAAATGCTCCTGATTTCAAAAAACTCTTCCATGGGACTGCCGACATGCCATACGCCTTTGGCACCTCTGGAAATTCACAGGTTGCTTTCTCCATATGTACTAATTCAGGTCTCAGATAAAGCATGAGTGAAGTCTCCAGTTCACCTGCATGCCAAACCTTTCCATTCCACAAGGGCGTCGTCAAAATATCCTGTACCTTTTTTTCAATTCCCCCAAGGGAAATATGGTATGCCTGCGCCCCGCTGCCTTCATCCTTTAATATACGCAGCACTTCTGTTATTACTTTATGATTGCCGTTATGAAAGGAAAATATAAATAACCGCTTCGCCCCTGCCCTTTGTATACTTTTAGCAGCCTGTATACAATATTCCTCCAGACATGCCGGAGAAATGGAAACAGTCCCTTCATAATCCCTGGCGGACCACACCTGTCCGAATGTAACGCAGGGATAATAATACAAATCCTGCCGCTGACTGATATCTTCTGCCATTGCCTCTGCAATTATGGTATCCGTTCCCATCGGAAGGTGAAATCCATGTTCTTCCACAGAACCTAAAGTCAGAATCACACCTTCGCAATTTTGTATTCTATTCTTTGCATCATCCCAGTTTGTATAAAATAAATTTCTCGCCATAAGCTTATAAGCCGGAGTATTTTTCATCCAACGCCAGCAGATCTTCCACATTCTTTACTTCCAAAAGTGCATCCATGATATCGGCTGTCAAAAGCATATTCGCCAGTTTCTCCATATTCTGCATATGCATTGTATGATCCCTGGATGCCAATACGAAAAATAATCTGGCATCTTTTTCCGGATTGCCTTCTTCAAAATGAACAGGTTCTTCCACTTTCATAAAGGATACAGCCGTATCATTTACACCAACTGCACCTTCCTGTGAATGAGGCATGGCAATATTGGGGGCAAAAACAATGTACGGACCATATTTTTTTACACAGGCAATAACAGAATCCACATATGCCTGTTCGATGGAGCCATCTGCCAGCAAAGGCTGGCAGGAAGCTGCTACTGCTTCTTCCCAGGTATCAAACTTCTGATGAAAACATACTCTGTTCTGGTTTACTAATTCCTTTAATAACATAAATATTTACCTCTCTTCTTTCCCGCAATATTCTCACATCTAAATGTTTCTTATAAATATAGATTTACATATCATTTTTTTACATGACTACGATTAGCCATTTTCTTTCATTATAACGCGACTATTAGCCCTTATCTTTCATTATAACGCAACTATTAGACCATATCTTTCATTATAACGGGACTATTAGACCTTTTATTTCATTATAACAGGACGATTAGCCCTTATCTTCCATTATAACAGGAAGATGCAAGTTTGATGCACCTATTAAAACCGTTCCCGCTTATTCTTCGCTTAACTGCCGGATGATTTTTACAGCACGCTTCTAAACGGCACATTTGGTTCATCCCTAAAGCAGTCTTCAAACCCCCTGCGGTAATGGTACTGCAGTTTATCTTTATCATTCGGATATATAAATTTACCGCCAACATCCCAGATAAATGGTTTAAACTTATAATCCAGCACATGCTTTTTGAAATTGTAAAGCATCATTATTTCTGCCGGATCCGCCTTGAAATTCGTCCATACATCATAATGAAATGGTATGACTACCTGAGTCTGCAAAGCTTCAGCCATTCTTAAAATGTCAACAGAGGTCATCTTATCCTGATTTCCAGTCGGGTTTTCTCCATAAGAACCAAATGCAACATCTATTTTATGATCTTTCCCATGTTTCGCATAATAAACAGAATAATGGGAATCTCCGCTGTGGTATATATTTCCTCCCGGGGTTTTGATCAGATAGTTCACTGCTTTCTCATCCATATCGGTAGGGCAGATTCCTGCAAGGGGTTTTTCAGCCGTAACGATACAGGTTCTGTCAAATGAATCCAGGACAACAATTTCCACATCTTTGACTTTCACCACATCACCAGGTTTTACTATTTTACAGCGTTCTTCCGGCACGCCATAGCTGAGCCATTTTTTTACACTTTCCAACGGTCCGATAAATGGTACATCATTCTCACAGTTTTTCAGAACTGCTGCTGCAAAGAACGGATCGATATGATCATTATGATAATGTGTTGATAAAACTGCATCTACCGTTGTCACCGCAAAAGGATCATAGACAATTGGCATTGCACGCAGGTTTGGCTGCATCAGCCTTCCGCCAGTCATATTTCTCATCTGATGGTATTCATCCATGTATGGTTTTTTCTTTGTTCTTTTTCCATTTCCGAACCAGAGATCAATAGCAATATTAGCATTGCCCTCTGTCTTAACCCAGATTCCGGTGCATCCAAGCCACCACATGGCTACTGTTCCCTTTTCCACTACCTCTGCGTCAATTTCTTCATTCAGCCATGTTCCCCATTCCGGAAACGCTCCTAAAATCCAATTTTCCCTCGTGATTTCATCCACTTTGCTCATTTAATGTTCCTCCTTGAAATAATCATATAGTTCATTATTATTATGTTCGTTTTAATTGATATGTTTATATTACTACATTTTTAAGTTCATTTCAATGTTTTTATATGAATATTTTTCATTTATATGATCATTTATTTTTCATTCATTACATTTATATATAATTTTATAGAAGTACCGGTAAAATATGATTTTCGGGCTGTTCAAGCTGGACGTATCATAATCCATCTCCTATTTTTCTGATATATATCTTAAAGTTATTGACATTGGGGCAAAACATGCGGCGCCACGCACGCTACAACAAAAAAGATAACGGAAATGAAAGAAAACCACATTCATTTCCGCTATCTTTTTCTTATATTTGATCTGATTATATCCAATTTAATTATATCCGATCTGATTATATCCCATCTGATTATATCCCATCTGATTATATCCCATCTGATTATATCTGATCTGATTATATCCACTCAGATATATCTGTTCCGATCTCATTTCCCCATTCTGTGATGCCTCATAACGTATTCAGCCCTTAACAGCTCCAATCGTAATTCCCTTTACCAAATACCTCTGCACGAACGGATAAATTACCATTACCGGCAGAATACCGGCTACTGCTATTGCCATCTTAATACCCACGCTAGGCAGGCTTGCTGCCATTTCCCCAACGTTTCCCCCTGCCTGCCCGCTGGCAAGGAACTGGGCATCCTGGAGCATTCGATTTAGAATATTCTGAATGGAATAAAGCTCCGTTCGGCTGGCGATATAATACAAACCGTTCTGCCAGTCGTTCCAGTATCCCAGCCCTACCATCAGCCCCAGGGTTGCCACCATCGGCACCGACATTGGAAATACCACCTTGAAAAGTATTCTAAATTCATTTGCCCCATCTATCTTGGCAGCCTCTATGATTTCATCGGGTACATTTGCCTTCAGATAATTTCTCATCATAATAATATTAAACGCATTCATAAGCAGGTTAGGGAGCAGCAGCGCCCATATGGTATCTCGTATATGGAAGGTGTTGGACCAGATCATATAAGACGGCACCAGCCCGCCGTTAAACAGCATCGTGAAAAAGATAAAAAATGATATCCAGTTTCTTCCCGGAAGTTCTTTTCTGGAAAGGGGATAGGCAAGGAGGATTGTCATTAATATCCCGATTGCCGTCCCGACAATTGAAATAAATACCGTAATGCCATATCCTTTTAAAATCTTGGCTGACCCTGAGAAAATGTACTGATATGCATCCAGGCTGAACGCCCCGGGGAAAAAGGAATACCCATCCCTTATAAGTGCTGCTTCTTCCGTAAAGGAGGAAACCACCAGAAGGACAAATGGCAGCAAACAGCATAGCGACAATAGAATCATGACTATATTAATTGTAATATGAAAACCTTTTTTATTATCTACCATAGTGATCTCCCTGTGTCATAGTTAAAACAGCGCATTCTCTTTTTCCACCTTTCGTACAATGAAGTTTGCCAAAAGGACAATAGCAAAACCAACCAGTGACTGATAAAATCCTGCCGCTGATGCCCTTCCCACATCATTTAACTGAAGCAGCCCCCGGTACACATAGGTATCAATTGTATTCGTAACATCAAACAGCGGGCCGCTGTTCATCGGCACCTGATAGAACAGCCCAAAATCAGAGTAGAAGATTCTTCCTATGCTCATTAGTGTCAGGGTAATGACCGTACCTTTTAGAGAAGGCAGCACGATGTCCCTGATCCGGTGCCACCTGCTGGCACCATCCATAACTGCCGCCTCATAAAGAGAACCGTCAATTCCCAGAATCGTTGCGTAGTAAATAATGCAGCTGTATCCAAACCCCTTCCACAAATTTACAATTACCAGTATAAACGGCCAATACTTTTTCTCGCTGTACCAGGCAACAGGGTCCATACCTAATTTCTGCAGAATACCATTATTGATAAATCCGGACTCCGCACTGAGAAAAGCGTATACCAGATAACTGATTACAACTGTGGAAATCAGATAGGGTATCAGGATCAGTGTCTGGTAAGCTTTCTTTTTCTTTACGCCCCTGATCTCATTCAGCAAGACAGCTACCGCTATGGACACCACGGTTCCCAGCAAAATAAAGACAAAATTGTAACAGATTGTATTGCGGGTAATAATCCAGGCATCGGATGTCTTAAACAGATATTCAAAATTATCCAGCCCTACCCAGGGACTGTTTAAGATCCCCAGACGGTAATCCACTTTTTTAAAAGCAACCACAAGCCCCAGCATAGGAAGATAATTATTAATGACCAGGTAAATCAGTCCCGGTGCCATCATTAGATAAAAAGGCCAGTAGCGTTTCAGGAGTACAGTAAATTTTTTCTTTTTTGGCTTTTGCTTTTTTACAGCGGTGTTATCCATGGCTCCTCCTCGCTTTCCGCTATTGCTTTGCTTTCCATTCTTCGTATTGTCTGGATTTTGTTTCAATAATCTTATCAATTCCGGCTGTTTTCAGTTCTTCCCTGAATTTCGCCAGGCTCTCATCAATATCAACAGCCCCTGCCATTAAGGAAGGATTATATTTTGCCACCACATTCGTGCAGGCTGTGATCTCATTTGTAATTTCTGATGTATCGGGTACAAACCCTAACGCTTTTGAGTGAAGTGCCGTGTTATTAAACTCTTCAATCTGTTTCCAGTAATCTTCCGGATAAGGCTCCCACACCGGTGTTGCAAAAGCATTGGGCCAGATCCAGGACTGTGCGGTATATGGCGTATTGGATGCATTTATGCCTTCCGGAAAGTTGATCATTTTTTGAGCCTCATCTGTATAGGCATAGCTTTTTCCTTCAATACCATTGATGAGTATATTGGCAAGCTTGGGATTCGTGTACATCTCATTTAATAAAATCATCGCTTCCTCCGGATGTTTGGTAGAAGCGGATATTCCCCACATCATTCCCTGAACGGTCTGCGTCTGTAAAGAAGCAGGGCGCAGCTCTATTACTTCGATTTCACAGCCTGTTATTCTCGCCTGCTGTTCTCCAAATAACGGTTTCAAATGAGAAAGTGCAGAAAACAGCTTGCCAGCCCTCATGATCACGGAAGGATCATCACTCTTACTCAATACATCGGGAGAAATATAGCCTGCTTCATACCACTTTCTCATGAGCCGCACATAATCTTCATATTCATCGGATTCATACAGGTTTACAATTTCACCTGATTGGCCATTATCCAGCATAACCCCCAGATTATTGGCATCACTGATCTGATCCCATCCCCAGGTATTCGTCTGCAGTGTTCCTGCCTGCCCACCGCTTAGACATTCCATATCCGGATGCAGTTCTTTTACCTTTGCAAACAATGGTGTACAGTCTTCCAGCGTCTTAATACTAGCGGGATCAATTCCCGTCTCCTCTAAAATATCTTTCCGCATCCAAATTCCATAGCTGTTCGCCACTTCTCTGTCTGTATATATGCCATAGATATTTTCATCCACACGCCCAAGCTCCAGCATATCTTCCGGGATCTCCTTTTTGATTCCCTCTCCGTACCGTTTAAGCAGATCATCCAGCTCTAACGCCTGTCCGTTATTTACATAAGTAGCCAGCGGAGTCCCGTACCAGGGCAGAATATCCACTGTATCACTTCCTCCGGTGAGCAGCAAATTAGTCTGTTGCTGCCAGGAACCGATGTTGATAAATGTAATATCCAAAGCCACGCCTTTATCTTTCAGTATTTCATTGGCAGCCTGCTCTACCTCCTCTACCAGTGACTGGTCGTTAAATGCCATCGCCGCTACTTTCAGAGTAACTACATCGCCGCTTTTCTTTTCCTCTCCGACATTTCCCCCAGTTCCGGTTACCGTCCCTGATGCCTGCTGGTTTTCTTCCTTTGCAAAACTTGCGCATCCTGTAAGCATACCCGCTGCCATTGATACTGTTAGAAGTACTGCAATCCACTTTTTTTCATTTTCTTTCCTCCTTCTATTCTAAAGAACGCTCCGGGTTCCGTCCTGGCCACCGGTTAATTTTCGAAATAAATCTGCCATTAAATAGTCCCTGTTGATATCATAAACATATTTGATCAGATGGTTCGTATGATCAAAAGCATACCGGTCATCGTATTCCGGCACCGGACTATGCACCAGGCAGTCCCTCTCAAATCCCTCATCCAGAAGCCACGCTACTGCAGTCACATCCCAGATAATACGGCTCCAGGTCACATTCCCGCCATCCGCCATGGCTTCCTTAACGGTTACATCCACCAGATAATCACACAGTTTATTTTTTCCTTTCAAATGATAGATTAATTCTGGTCCGCTGATGCGGAATCCGGAAACTACACCCATGCAGGGCAGTTGTACCAGGGGAACTCCGCAGCTAAATAAAACTCTGGCTGCTGCTATATCCTGAATCAGATTAAATTCCCGGTTGTCCGGCCACCAGTGTGCCTGGCCTCCAAGCCACACCACCACCATTTTCTCTTTAATCTCCGGTTTTATCAAAATAGCAGACACCACATTGGTAATTGCAGCAATGGCAACCACATACAAAGGATTTTCTGAAGTATGCTCCATCGCCTTTTTAATTAAGTCCTCCGCTGCCTCTGACTGCACAGGTGAAGATTCATTCTCCAGGTAGCGGTCAGAGCCCTTTTTAACCAGCTTTTTTAAATCTTCTCTCTCCATCAGTGTTAGAATCTTAAAGATTTCTTCATAGCTCTTTTCCATTCCCTCTACCGGCTCTTTGCATTTTTTATTGGCGAAGGGTGCTGCATATATAGCCTGCAGGTTCAGTTTGTCATCTGATTGAATCAGATAAGCAAGTGCGTACTGATCGTCAATTTCATTATAGGTATCCGTATCAAGTACCACATCCACTTTCCCCCTGGGCCTGTCTAGCTGTCCTGCAATCCATCCATTATCCACCTTCATAAATTCCTTCCTCCTTTTTAGGAAAATAATTTTCTTAAAATGTTTTCCTTATGAGCTCATTATATCCGTGAGATTTTTAAAAGTCAACCAGAATCTTTATTTTTGTTAAATAAAACTATTTTCCGAAATGTTTTCCTGTGCATTTTATACAAAAAAACAAATTGACAAATAAGATTAGATCATCCATAATAGGTACATAACAAAAACATAAAAAATCTGTAAACCTGGAAAAGTTTCAGGAATAAAATGACTGAGGTGACGTGTTTTATGACAATTAAAGAAATTGCAAAATTGGCAGGCGTATCGATTTCAACGGTATCCAAAATTGTCAATAATAAAGACCAGAATATTAATTCAGCCACCAGAAACCGGGTACTGGAAATTGTAAAAGAATATAATTACACTCCATACGGCACCGTAAAAGATATCTCCATGGCTAAGACGTTTCTCATCGGAGTGCTTTTGCGGGATAGCAGCGGTTTCAAAACCATGCTGAACGGCATCGTAAAAGCAGCACAGGAACAAGGTTATGGCATCCTGATTTTTGACAGCTGCAGTTCTTCTACAGATGAGTTAAAACATATTACTGCACTTTGTAAAAATAAAATCGACGGGCTTTTATGGGAGCCGACGGCACCGGAAAGCATGCAGCATGAACATTATTTCACAGAAGCCGGTATTCCTGTGGTCTATGTAAATTCCCCTTATGCAGCGGATTCCTGTGGCACCAGCTCCAGAGACTGTGAATCTTACACCATTGATTATCAGAGACTGGGCTACCTCTGTACGGAAAAACTGATTCAATGGAGACATCATAAAATAGGCTGTCTGGTTCAGGAAGACAATCTTCCATCCTTTCAGGTATTCGAAGGAATGAAAAACTGTCTCTTTGACCATCACCTTTCTCTACAAGATGGAATGTCATTTCATCTGTCCGATTCAGCCCGCATAGCAACTCTTACATCCGGCAAGATCACAGGTATCGTCAGCAGTAGTTTAGGCGAAACGCTTTCCCTGTACCGACAGCTGGATAAGATGCACTACCATATTCCATCGGATTTTTCATTGATTGGACTTTGCGGTGATGAGACAGGTTCCCTTAATTATCCTCCGGTCTCCAATTACCGGATTCCCTATTGGAACCTGGGATATGAGGCATGCCGAGCCCTGATAGATATTTGCGAGAAAAATACAGATGACAGTCCCGGATTTTCTCTGGAGGCTTATTATGTGTTGAACCATGAAGAAAGCATCAATACCCCTGCATCCTGCAGAGGCCGGAAGTTTGTGGTTCTGGGAAGCATTAATACGGATGTTACCCTTACTGTAGATGGTTTTCCGGAAACCGGAAAGTCTACCCTGATCACCAATTCCTCCTCCTGCGCCGGAGGAAAGGGTACGAATCAGTCAATGGGCAGTTCAAAACTAGGTCATGAGGCTGTGCTGATCGGAAAAGTCGGAAACGACGCCGATGCATCCCTTATCTTTGATACACTGAACCAGAACCATCTATTGACTGAAGGGATTTATAAGGATCAGGGCTCTCAGACCGGAAAAGCTTATGTGTATGTCCAAAATGACGGGGAAGTGACCATCACTTATATTCCGGGTGCCAATCTCAGGCTTACTGCTGACGATGTCCGCTCACAAAAGGCCCTGTTTGAAGGCTGTGAATACCTGCTGCTCTCCATGGATATCCCCATGGAAGCTGCCATGGAAGCCGCGTCCCTGGCGAAAAAGTTTTCCGGGAAAACGATATTAAAACCATCGGCACTGAGTACCTTGCCGGAGGTATTTTACCGGACCACCGACATATTTGTTCCTAATCAGCAGGAGGCCGCTACTTTCTGCCCTCAGATTGATACCGTTGAGGGACAGGCAGAATATTTTTATGACCGTGGAATGCCTGTTGTAATCATTACTCTGGGGCATGGCGGCTGCTATGTAAGAGCAGAAAACCTGCAGAAGCATTTTCCATCTGCCAACTTTACTGCGGTAGATGCTACCGGAGGCGCTGATGCTTTTATTTCTGCACTGGCAGTCCATTTAAGTGACGGATATCCTCTGGAGAAATCTGTCAGGATCGCCCAATATGCCGCAGGATTCTGCGTTTCCCGCCAGGGTGTAACGACTGCTCTGGTTGATAAAGATACCCTTTACCTTCACATCGGACAGGCAGAACCCGATCTTTTATCTTTTAAATAATATAACAACACAAAAAATACGCCCTGCCTCCCACAGCAGAGCGTATAAACATTAACTTTTCTCTTTTCCTGTTAAACTGGTTTACTTCTATAAAATCTTCGTTGCTAAATTAATATGCTGCCTCTTCGGACTCAGGTTCCGCAGCTACAACAGCCTCGTACTGATCCAGGATAATACCCTGTATACGGTCTCTTGTCTGGGAATTAATAGGATGTGCGATATCTCTATATTCTCCGTCGGATGCCTTTCTGCTTGGCATTGCTATAAATAACCCCTTTTCTCCTTCAATTACTTTGATATCATGAACAACAAACTCATCATCAATTGTAATTGAAACTACCGCCTTCATCTTACCTTCCTTTGCAACTTTACGTACCCTGACATCTGTAATATTCATGTCTTTTAGCCCCTTTCCATATATAGTCGTAATTTAAAATGTTATAGTACGTAGCGTTCGTTTTTTTCTATAACAATTTTTATTTTGTCTTCTCCTACATGATAAGAATTCGCCCGTATGGTATCACGGCTCTCAACAATACAATTTTCAATATATGTATTATCACCCAGATATACATCATTCAGGATAATGGAATTCTTAATCACACAATTTTCACCCACAAAAGTTTTCTTAAACAACACAGAATTTTCTACATGCCCGTTAATGATACATCCGCTGGATATCAAGCTGTTCTTCACTTCACTGCCCGGATTATACTTTGCAGGCGGAAGATCGTCAACCTTGGAATATACATCCGGATACTGACGGAAGAAATAATCCCTGACTTCCGGTTTCAGGAAATCCATATTGGTTTTGTAATATGATTCCACTGTAGCAATGTTGCTCCAGTACTCTTTCATTTTATATCCATAGATCCTCTTTAAGTTCTTATAACGGATCAGAATATCCTTTACAAAATCATGTCTGTCTTCCTGTGCACATCTTTCGATTAATTCGATCAGCTGTCTTCTTCTGATGATATAAACACCGGTTGAAACAGTGTTCCAGGATGAAACCATAGGCTTCTCTTCAAATTCTTCAATTCTGCTGTCCTCGTTCATTTTCAGGACACCGAATCTTGTAATATCTTCGCTTGGAGCCATATCTTTGCATACAACGGTAATATCCGCTTTCTTCTCAATATGGTATTCCAGCACTTTATTATAGTCCAGCTTGTACACACCGTCACCGGATGCAATGATCACATATGGTTCATGGCTTTTCTTCAGAAAATCCAGATTCTGATAGATTGCATCTGCCGTCCCCCGATACCAGAAACTATTATCAGAAGTGATGGTAGGCGTAAATACGAACAAACCACCCTGCTTTCTTCCAAAGTCCCACCATTTCGAAGAACTTAAATGTTCATTTAAAGATCTCGCATTGTACTGTGTCAAAACCGCCACTTTTTGTATAGAAGAATTAGACATGTTACTTAACGCGAAGTCGATGCTTCGATAGCTGCCTGCAATCGGCATTGCTGCAATGGCCCTCTTATTTGATAAATCTCCCATCCTGTGACTGTTGCCACCTGCTAAAATCATTCCTATCGCTCTCATCACGCTTCACCTGCCTTAACTAAAGTTTCTCCACTCTCCAGTACGCCATCCGGATAATCCTCCGCTCTCGTAATTCCGTCAACTGCCGTATTCTTACCAATCTTCACATTTGGCGGAATATAAGAATTTTCACCTACTGTTACTAAACCAAAGGAATAAACATGTGGTTTTAATTTGTTTGGAACTTCTTCGCCTACGCCAAGTACTGCGCCTTGTCCGATTTCCGTGTTCTCAGCTACAATGGAGCGATCCAGAACGGCACCATCTCCGATCTTGGTTCCTCTCATAATAATAGAATCACGAATAACAGCTCCCTTTCCGATCGTTACACCGGCACCAATGACAGAATTATGTACTTCACCATAAACTTCCGTACCATCGCCGATAATACATCTTTCAATTACCGAATCCGTTGATATATACTGTGGAGGAATAATTTCGCTGCTTGTGTATATCTTCCAGAATTCTTCGTATAAGTTAAACTCCGGAATGATATCGATCAGTTCCATGTTTGCTTCCCAGTATGACCCCAATGTTCCGACGTCTTTCCAATAGCCGTTATACTCATAAGCAACAAGCTTATCTCCCTTTTCATGGCAATACGGAATAATATGTTTACCAAAATCGCAATTGCTCTGATCAGACATTGCGATTAAAGCTTCCTTTAATACCTTCCATGAGAAAATATAAATACCCATTGACGCAAGATTGCTCTTTGGTTCCGGCGGTTTCTCCTGAAACTCCGTAATCCTGTTATTGTCATCTGTCACCACTACGCCAAATCGGCTTGCTTCTTCCATCGGTACGGGCATTACTGCGATGCTGATGTCGGCATTGCTGGCTTTGTGGAAATCTAACATTACTTCATAATCCATTTTATAAATATGGTCACCTGACAAAATTAAAACATAATCAGGATTATAATTCTCCATATAGCCCAGATTCTGGTAAATTGCATTTGCTGTTCCTGTATACCATTCACTGTTGCCACTCTTTTCATATGGAGGAAGTACTGTTACACCCCCGATATTCCTATCTAAATCCCAGGGAATACCAATTCCAATATGCGTATTTAACCGCAATGGCTGATATTGTGTTAGGACACCAACTGTATCTACCCCAGAATTAATACAGTTGCTAAGCGGAAAATCTATAATTCGGTACTTTCCGCCGAAAGCCACGGCCGGCTTTGCCACTTTGGCTGTCAGAACGCCCAAACGGCTTCCTTGTCCTCCTGCAAGTAACATTGCAATCATTTCTTTTTTAATCACGCTATCACCTCTCGCTGTAGTATAGTACTATGATGTCAGATGCATCTATAGCCCGTTAACAATCATATTTTCTCATAAATAAAATTGTTAGTTTTTATTATATCACATATTTTGGAATTAGTGAACATTTTTTACAATTTTTTGAAATTTTTTTCTCTCATTTTAGAAGAAATAGCTTAAAATATTGTTTAGTGACTATTCCTATTCGACATTTTATTCACATTTATGCTATTTTACCTTGATTTTCTCTGTAATGTTTTGTCATATTTTTACATGATTCTTGGTTTTGTTTTAAAAATGCATAAAAATACTGTCGAATAGAGGATTTTTTTAGAATGTGTATTAGCTTGAAAATCAGCTTTGTGAATGGGGCAAATATCCCATTTCCGGCATCCGGGACTAAATTTAATCTGCCATAATGTCAAGAAATACTTTAATTTTTATCCATATGCGGTTATAATAGTGAAAGAATGCCTTTCACACAGCCTGTGAAAGAGTGATTTTCATAAGGAGAGTATCATTATGTATGAAATAAATTTTAAGCAGCCTATCCATGTACACTTTATCGGTATCGGAGGAATCAGCATGAGCGGTCTTGCTTCTATATTAATAGACCGTGGTTTTAAAATCTCCGGATCTGATGCAAAAGAATCGCCTCTGACAAAATGGATGGAAGAAAGAGGGGTTACTGTGTATTTGCGCCAGCGCGCATCTAATATAGAAGACGGAACAGACCTGGTAGTATATACAGCGGCAATTCATCCGGATAATCCGGAATATGCTGCTGCCGTAGAGAAAAATATTCCTATGCTGACCCGTGCTGAACTTCTTGGGCAGATTATGCAGAATTATGAAACACCGATTGCCGTTTCCGGAACACACGGCAAAACCACCACTACATCTATGATTTCCCACATTCTTCTGGCTGCAGATACCGATCCTACTATATCGGTAGGCGGAATCTTAAAAGCAATCGGGGGAAATATCCGCGTCGGCAATTCCGAGACATTTCTGACGGAAGCTTGTGAATATACAAACAGTTTTTTGCATTTTAATCCAAAGATCAGTATCATCCTGAATATTGATGCAGACCATCTGGACTTCTTTAAGGATCTGGATGACATCCGTAATTCTTTTCGGTTATTCGCTGCAAGGCTGCCAAAAGACGGCACGCTGATTATCAATGGAGATATTCCGGACTACGAAGAAATTACAAAAGATCTTCCATGCAATGTGATAACCTACGGATTTTCTGAATCCAACCGATACAGTGCCGCAAATATCAGCTATGACGTATTTGCCCACGGTTCTTTTGACGCGGTAAAAGACGGTAAGGTAATGGGACACATCACGCTGAGCGTACCGGGACAGCACAATATCTCCAATGCCCTTGCTTCCCTTGCTCTTGGAGAATTACTTGGCATTCCTATGGAGAAGATCTGCCAGGGACTGACTGATTTTGGAGGTACCGACAGGCGTTTCCAGAAAAAAGGGGAAATCGGAGGCGTTACTATCATTGATGATTATGCACACCACCCCACAGAAATCGCAGCTACCCTGAAAGCAGCACATCAGTACCCCCACAAAACGATCTGGTGCGTATTCCAGCCACATACTTACACCCGGACAAAAGCATTGATGGATGATTTTGCTACAGCGCTTGCACTGGCTGATAAAGTTGTGCTGGCTGATATTTACGCTGCCCGTGAAACGGATAATCTGGGAATCAGTTCCAGGACTCTTCAGCAGAAAATAGCGGATCTTGGCAAAGAAGCATATTATTTTCCATGTTTTGACGAGATCGAAAACTTTTTGTTAGAAAATTGTATACACGGTGACTTGTTGATAACTATGGGTGCCGGAGACGTTGTAAAAATAGGGGAAAGCCTGCTTGGAGAATAGTTATCCACATTATCCACATGATTATGCACATTAACGTGCATTTTACATGTGGATTTTTTTGTGGATAGCTTGGTTTACATAATTTCGCTGTGATAATTTAAAAAAATTCGACAATCCCCGACAATTGCACATTTTCTTCTGTTGCACCTATTTTTTTTGTCCCCAAGTTATCCACATTATCCACAATGTCCACAGTGGAGAACTTCCTCACTACCCCCGGAACCCCTGTAAAAACTAGCTGTTCTCTTTTTTTAAAAGGTATGCTATACTGGTTTCATAACAAGAAAATAGCAGGTGAAAGCAATGAATGAAATATCCTTACACATAAATTCCGGCAGCAGCGTTACCATTGTCCAAAATACATTTATCGACAATTACATGCCTTCTGCCAGCGGTGAATTCGTCAAAATATACTTATATCTCCTAAGATGCACCTCTTCTAATATTGGTGTGTCTATTTCATCTATAGCAGATACTTTTGAACATACAGAGAAAGATGTGAACCGGGCTCTGGCTTACTGGGAAAAGCTCCATTTACTGAAACTGGAGCACAATGAAAGCGGCGCATTAACAGGAATCTGTTTCCTTAACCCCGCCGATCATACTGCCCTTCAGACTGCTGCCCCTGTTTCACAGGAAACTGCTGCCAGTATTGAGTCTTTAAAACCCACAAAAAAAGTACTTCCCTCCGCCGATAAGATGAAGACATTAAAGGAACAGGAAGATATCCGCCAGCTCCTCTTTATCGCAGAGCAGTATTTGGGAAAAACATTAAGTTCCACAGAAGTATCCAATATTCTTTACTTCTATGACGGGCTGCATTTTTCTACTGACCTGATCGAATACCTGATTGAATACTGTGTGTCCAAAGGAAGCAAAAGCGCGCGCTATATCGAAAAAGTTGCACTCTCCTGGGCAGAAGACGGAATTACTACCGTTGACCAGGCAAAATGCAATACGAATCTGTACAATAAAAATTATTTTACCATTTTGAATACTTTCGGTATTAAAGGGCGTGCTCCTGCAGAACCGGAGATTACATTTATGGCAAAATGGCTGGACGAGTATCACTTTACCCTGGATATTATCATTGAAGCGTGTAACCGGACAATTAAGCAGACGCACCAGCCGAATTTCCAGTATGCCAATAAAATTCTGGAGGAATGGAACAAATCTGGTATTAAGCACCTCTCAGAAGTTGCCCTTCTGGATGAAAAACACCAGAACTCCAAAAAAACTACTCCTGTCCAGAAAAAACCTGCCTCATCCAATAACCGGTTTAATAATTTCCATCAGAGGGAATACGATTATGACCAGTTGGAAAAGCAGCTGCTGAACAGATAATTTTATATAATAGAAAGGGAGAACCAGCCTGTGGCATTGAAAAACTCACAATATGATATGATCATCCGGGAATATCAGAAAAAACAATTACAGACCAGACATGACCAGGATGCGCGCATACGGGAAGCTTATGAAAAGGTTCCGGCGCTACGTGAAATTGATGATCAGATCAGTTCCATCAGTGTCGCCCGTGGACGCCAGCTGTTATCCGGAGACAGTGATGCACTGGATGGTTTAAAGGAAGATATCAGCCGTTTATCAGACAGGCGCCTTGAACTGCTTATGGAGAACGGATTTCCGAAGGATTATCTTCTCCCCCGCTACACCTGCCCGGACTGCCAGGATACGGGATTTGTAAACAATCAAAAATGCCACTGCTTTAAGCAGGCGGTAATTGACATGCTGTATACCCAGTCCAACTTAAAAGAGATCTTAAGCAAGGAGAACTTTTCCAATTTCTCTTATGATTATTATTCCGACCAACTGGTAAATCCTTCTACCGGGCTCTCTTCCCTTGCAACCATGAGGAAGAATATGGCTGACTGTGAAGAATTTATCCGTACATTTGATACAGAATTTAAAAACTTGTTTTTCTATGGAGACACGGGAGTCGGGAAAACTTTCCTGTCCCACTGTATTGCAAAGGAGCTGATCGATACCACACATTCCGTAATTTATTTTTCAGCTTTTGAACTCTTTGATGTATTTGCAAAAAGTACTTTTGAAAAAGAAGAAGAAGCGCAGAATATCCATCCCTATATCTTTGACTGTGATCTGCTGATCATCGATGATCTGGGTACGGAACTTACAAATTCCTTTGTTTCCTCCCAGCTGTTTCTATGTATTAACGAAAGGCTTAACCGCAAAAAATCAACGATTATTTCCACAAACCTGCCTATCAATACATTTGCAGATACTTATTCGGAACGTGTTTTTTCCAGGATAACCAGTAATTATATGATGATGAAACTCTTTGGAGATGATATCCGTATTCAAAAAAAATTATTCCGGGGAAAGCCTTGACCTATGAAAACTTTGTGATACACTATATGCGTAAGACAATTTCACTGAGATGTGATAAATAACGGAGGAAATATCATGCAATCAACAGAAGAACGCAATCTCGAAACCATTCCTGTCGGCTCACTTGGCATTATTCCATTAGAAAGCTGCAAAACACTGGGAGAAAAAATCAATGCTTATCTGGTAGAATGGAGAAGGGAACGCGATCACGAACATAAGACGACTATCGCTTTTGAAGGTTATCAGAGGGAAAATTATATTATTGATACAAAAATTCCACGATTCGGATCCGGTGAGGCAAAGGGAATCATCAAAGAATCTGTTCGTGGAGATGATTTATATATTTTAGTAGATGTATGTAACTACAGCCTGACCTATTCTCTGTGCGGCCATACCAACCATATGTCCCCGGATGATCATTTTCAGGACTTAAAGCGTATTATAGCCGCTGTAGCAGGCAAATCAAGGCGTATCTGCGTTATTATGCCGTTTCTGTATGAAAGCCGCCAGCATAAGCGCAACGGACGTGAATCACTGGACTGTGCCCTTGCACTCAAAGAACTTGTGCGTATGGGCGTGGATAACATTATTACCTTTGACGCTCACGATCCCCGGGTTCAGAATGCAATTCCGCTGAAAGGCTTTGAAACCGTACAACCCGTTTACCAGTTCATTAAGGGCCTCTTCCGTGCCCAGCCGGGACTTAAGATCAATAAAGACTCCATGATGATTATCAGCCCGGATGAAGGCGGTATGGGACGTGCTGTATACATGGCAAATGTACTTGGATTAGATATGGGTATGTTCTATAAGCGAAGAGATTACACAAAGATCGTAAACGGAACGAATCCGATTGTTGAGCATGAATTCCTTGGCGCAAACGTAGAAGGAAAAGATATGGTAATCATTGATGACATGATTTCCTCCGGTGACAGTATATTAGAAGTAGCTGCAGAACTGAAAAGAAGAAAAGCAAACAGAATTTTCCTGTGTTCTACTTTTGGATTGTTTACAAATGGACTGTCCAAATTTGATAAAGCATATGAGAATGGACTCTTCGACCATCTCCTTACAACAAACCTGGTATACCAGACTCCGGAATTGCTGCAGAAGGAATACTATGTGAACTGTGACCTGAGTAAATATCTGGCATACATTATAGACACGCTGAATCACGATGCATCCATCAGCAGTCTGTTAAACCCAATCGGAAGAATCCAGACCTTTCTGGAAAAACATAACAAGTAATAAATTACAAATATAACTTATTCACACAAGGAGGTAGTATTATGCAGGCAATATTTGATGAAAGTTTAGTTACAGGAAATGATTTAATTGATGAACAACACAAAGAACTGATTGGTAAAATCAACGATCTTGTTAAAAGCTGCGAGACAGGGAAAGAGAAAACCACAGCAGTTAAAATGCTGGATTATCTCTCTGACTACACAGATTTCCATTTCAGTGCGGAAGAAAAACTTCAGGACGAAATCGGATATCCACAAATCAGCGAACATAAAGAACAGCATAAAGCATTCATTCAGGCTATTAAGGAATTGTATGAAATGCTCCAGGAAGAAGAAGGACCTACACCGGCATTTGTTGCTGCCGTTGATAAAAATGTAACCGAATGGCTGTTTAAACATATCAAAGGATTTGATAAAGCAGTTGCAGAGTATGCCCGTACCACAGCTAACTAATAACGGCATCTACTTCGCCTTTTCGGAATATGGAATATAAACAGTACCGCCCACATCGCTGTATGGGGCGGTACTTATTTATGCCTGTTCTTCTCTTTTAATCTCTTCCAGAATTTCTCCTTCTCTCTTGTGGCAGGTAAACAGCAATACCTGGCTGTCACTTTTACAAAGCCACTTTAAGGTTCTTCTTAACCTCTGTTCATCGTACATGACAAATGCATCATCAAATATCAGAGGCATCTTTTCCCCGCTTAGAAAGAGCTGCGCCGCAGCCATTCTCAGTGCAAAATAGATCTGGTCCATCGTACCCCGGCTGACCTGTTCCAGATAAAGCAGTTTATGCGGGGTATTAATACGTACCTGCATATTGGCATCCAGATATATGCTGGTGTAACTGCCCCCTGTCACCTCGTTTAAGATATCCGATGCCGTATAGTTCAGCCTTCTTGCCGATTCCTTGTATATCTCTTTGGAAATCTCCTGTATGGTGGATATGGCAATCTCCAGTGCCTCTATATCGTTTTGAATCCGGTTGCTGTCTGCTTTCTCTGCAAGGATATCCGCTTGGCTTTCCTTCAGATTTTCCAACAGAACCCGCTTTTCATGAAGTTCTTCCTGGATACGCTCCAGATTCCATACCATTTTCTGAGAGGCTTTGGCTGCCGCACTGCTGTACTGGCGTCCTTCCTGTTCCCGGCTTCTGGTATACCGGTTTGTGTACCAGCAATAGACAAATAAAAGCACAGCGGCTATTCCCAATGACATTTTCAGCCACAGTGTCTTGAACAGGATTCCCATCAAAACCGCTATCCCAGCTGCCGAAATCAGGCATATCTGCCGTATTTTCAGCATTTTGATTTCTTCTCTGTCTCTCGCTTCCATGCGGGCCCTTTTTTCCTGTTCCGCAAGCCCTTCCCTGGCTTCTATATTTCTCAGTTCCTGGAGTTTTAAGCTTCCGTCCTCCTGCTGTTTTTGCAATCCGCGGATCTCCTGTTCCACATAGTCCAGTTTTATCTGTACCTGTTCCAGGCGTTCACCTCTGATTTCATCCTGCTGTTTCTTTTTTACTCCGCATTCCCGCTGCTTTTCTTTTAATGTTTCTATAGCTCTGACCACATTGATTTCATCATCCCCTGCACTTTCAAAATTCGCCATGTAATTTCGAAGTTCTGCAGCCAGACCCTCATCCGTTTTGCTGGAGTTCTGGCGGATAAAAATGGTATTGCGGAATGCAGTTTCATTCAGTCCCTCCATGAGCATCTGAAGGTCCCCATGTATAATGTCCAGCTCTTCTCCGTCTGTCTCACAGATCAACAGAGCCTTTTTTTCCAGTTTATTAAAATTGCGTTCGATCCGAAAGATCTTACCACCGCTTTCAAACCGCATAGTACCGGCAAAATATCCCGGATTATCCCAGGGCTGCCGGATGGTATATTCATCATTTCTGGCAGCTCTGCCACGCATTTTATCAATGCCAAACAGCATTCCCCTGATAAAAGCATGGATTGTGCTTTTTCCCATTTCATTTTCCCCGTAGATGATATTAATCCCCTCATGGAAAGTAATTGTCTGATCTCTGAATTTTCCAAAATTCTTGATCTGTAACTCCAGAATCCGCATCATCTCACCTCGTTGTCTCTAACATTGCCTGTATTCCATAGTAAAGAGCTTTGCTTTGTACCTCATCCATGGAATCTGTATTCAGGCGCTGAATGTATCGTCCTACTACGCTGTCTGCATACTTTTTCCCCAGCTTATCAAAGTCATATGCCGGTTTTGACAGATCGACAGCTTCCACTATATTGCCCAGTTTTTCATAACTTTTCAAATCATATTGAATTTCCGGGTCCCGGTAACCGGTTATTATGATTTTGAAAATATTGTTGCCGCCCAATTTCTTCATATATGCCTGAATTTTCTCCTGAAGGGAATAATCCGTCTGTGTTTCATCTGTTTCTACCTTTAAATGGATATACTCCCGGACCGCACTGGGTATAAACCTGGCGGTCAGCGTGCGTTTCCTGTATTCCCCTATCATATAGCCGTGGGGCCCCGTATCATTTTTATCCAGTGGTTCCAGCGCTCCTGAATATGCCATTCTGTTTTCTTCCAGTATCTGCGGCTTATGAATGTGTCCCAGGGCTACGTAATCAAACCCTGCCTGGCAAAGCTGTCGTTTATTAATCGGGATATGTTTTTCATCTCCGCCATGTGCCAGCAGAATCGTGCACACTCCCTCATCCTCCGGTACCAATTCATCATATAAAGCATTTGTGATCTCTCTGGCATGATAACTCAAACCATAGACTGTAGTATTCAGATCCGGGAAATGAATTCTCTGGCATTCCTGGTTTTCCAGGCAGATCACATTTTCATTCCATTTAAAGCCATGGTAAAAAGAATCCGGCTTCAGGTAATCATGATTTCCTATAATAAATACAACTCTTGTCTCGGTAAGGGTGGAGAAAAGATAGTTCACTTCCTTTAATTCCTTAAGTAAAGGCTGTCTGTGAAAGAGATCACCTGCTATCAGAAGCAGGTCAGCCTGTTCCCTTTTAGCAATTCTGATAATATTGCGAAAGCTGTCCCAGATCTCCGTCTTTCGTTCTTCGCTCCATGGATATCCCACATCCGGAACCGCCCCCAGATGCACATCTGCGATATGGATAAATTTCATCCAGTTTCCTCCTTTCCTATTGGAAAAGACCCTGTTGCTCCATACAGGGTCTTTTCCAATTCATTGCTATGCCAGTACCAGTGCCTGCTCCAGATCCGCAATGATATCCTCAACATTCTCAATCCCCACGGAGAACCTTATCATTCCCGGTGATACGCCTGCATCTTTTAACTGCTGGTCATTCATCTGCCTGTGAGTATGGCTTGCCGGATGAAGTACACTGGTTCTGGCATCTGCCACATGGGTCACGATTGCTGCCAGTTTTAAACCATCCATAAACCTTACTGCCGCTTCTCTGCCGCCTTCCAGTTCAAAAGAGATAACGCCGCAGGTTCCCTTTGGCATATATTTTTTTGCTGTCTCATGATACTTGTCTCCCGGAAGTCCCGCATAGTTCACATGGGATACTTTTTCATGTGCAGACAGATACTCTGCAACTTTCTGTGCATTATAGCAGTGTCTTTCTACACGAAGAGGCAGGGTCTCTAATCCTACATTTAACAGGAAACTGTTCATGGGTGCCGGGATAGAGCCAAGGTCTCTCATAACCTGTGCGGTAGCTTTCATTATGTATGCACTTTTTCCGAATTTCTGTGCATAGATTACGCCGTGATAAGATTCATCCGGTGTTGTCAGTCCATGATATTTATCACCATATGCAGCCCAGTCGAAATTACCGCTGTCAACGATAGCTCCGCCAACCTGCATTGCATGTCCATCCATGTACTTTGTGGTGGAATGGGTAACGATATCCGCTCCCCATTCAAAAGGACGGCAGTTTACCGGTGTGGCAAATGTATTATCTATGATTAGCGGAACCTGGTGCTCGTGTGCAAGTTTTGCAAATTTCTCAATGTCTAATACAACCAGTGCCGGATTAGCAATCGTTTCTCCAAATACAACCTTTGTATTGGGCTTAAATGCTTTACAAAGTTCCTCATAAGAGGAATCCGGGTCTACAAAGGTGCACTCAATTCCAAGCTTTTTCATGGTAACTCCAAAGAGGTTATAGGTACCGCCATAGATCGTGGAAGATGCCACAATATGGTCTCCAGCCTCACAAATATTAAAGACTGCATAAAAGTTGGCTGCCTGTCCGGAAGATGTCAGCATCGCTGCTGCGCCTCCTTCCAGGTCACAAATCTTGCTGGCTACCGTATCATTGGTAGGATTTTGCAATCTGGTATAAAAATATCCTTCTTCTTCCAGTGCAAATAACCTGCCCATTTCTTCTGTAGAGTCATATTTAAAGGTAGTACTCTGAACAATCGGAAGCACTCTGGGCTCCCCTTTTTTTGGTTTCCATCCGGACTGAATGCATTTTGTCTCAATTCTATAATCGCTGCTCATGCTAACTCTCCTATCTCTGATATAGTCGTATTATCTGTATTTTGTATAGTATAGCATATCTGATTGAAAATAGAAATCCTGATTTTTAGGCTATCCCCAAATATAATACATCACAACCTGGGCAAGCCCTGCCAATAGCATAACGCTGATGGGATTCATCTTAAACTTTCTCAGAAGGATCACCGCTGCCGTAAATATCACCACAGCCTGTACCTTCAAATCAGAAAAATGAACCGAGAATCCGGAATCTCCCCAGAAGGACAATACCAGGATTGCAAACCCTGCTGATGCTATCATTGCCACTACCGCCGGCCTTAAGGTTCCCAAAATCCCCTGCAAAACTGCCATTTCACGATATTTGAAATAGACATAAGCCAAAAGGGATACAATGATACAGGATGGCAGAATGCATCCGATGGTAGCTACTAACGCACCCTGGACTCCCCCAATCTGCAGCCCTACAAATGTAGCGGAATTAATTGCAATGGGTCCGGGCGTCATCTGGGAAATAGTAATTAAATCTGTAAATTCCTTCACGGTAAGCCACTGATGGAGGTCCACAACCTGATTTTGAATCAGAGGCATAGCCGCATAACCGCCTCCTATACTGAACATTCCAATTTGTATAAAACTTAAGAACAACTGTAAATATATCATTTGCCCGCTCCCTTCCTGATGTTATACACCGCTCTGATTACGCCGATCACTCCACAGGTCAGAATGATCAGAATCACATTGATATTTAACACATAGGATGCCACAAAGGCAGTTACCATAATAACAATGGACAGCACATTTTTTTCTTTTACAATGTTTCCTCCCATTTCAATAACCACATCTGCAATTACGGCTGCCACGCCTGCCTGCATCCCGGTCAGAACCAGGTTCACAATTAAATTATCCCGGAAAGCTGCATAAAATATGGATATCACCGATAAGATGACAAACGGCGGAAGCACAGTTCCAATGATCGATACAGCTGCTCCGGCTGCTCCGGCAACCCGGTAACCCACTATAATCGCTCCGTTTACCGCGATTGCTCCAGGTGCCGACTGTGCTATCGCCGTCAGGTCCAGCATCTCCTGTTCATCAATCCAGTGATATCCGTCCACAAATTTTTTCTTCATTAATGTAACAATTACATATCCCCCGCCAAATGTAAATGCACTTAAATAGAGCATAGACAAAAACAGTTTTAACAAGATCTTCTTTTTCCCCATTTGTAAAATATCCTCCTTTTCATCATTGTTACTATAACGTAATTTACCAAAATAGTAAAATAACGTTCTCTGATGAAAAGTATATGATTTTATAATACATGCCGCGGGACATGCAAATAGTTTAAAGAAATGTTTAAGCGCGCTCTATACTGTATAACATCTGTATGATTCCGTATCCGGCTACTAATGCAGCCAGGCAAAAGAACATTTCGATGCCCTGTGGTATTCCCGGGAATACTTCAGCCACAGATCCAGCCACAAACCCCAGTATGATCAGATAGGTTGCCTGCGTATGGTTTTTCATTGCATTCTCCAGTAATTTTGTAGTAAGTATAATTCCAAGAATAATACCCATTCCAAGGGGGATTAAGTAAGACAGATTAAAAGCTCCGATCGCCATCATGGTTTTGTCATAGATTCCCATCAAGAGAAGCAGGTAGGATACGCTGATTCCAGGAAGCACCAGAGCAACAGCTGCCACGATGCCAGCTGCAGCCAGAAGCAGATACCCCAGAACGCCTTCCCCGTTGCCAAGTTGTAAAAAATCAGCGGGTAGAAATTCAAACAGCAGCACTGCAGCCAGCCCTATTGCCGGGTAAAAAAACACTTTCCAGGTTAATTTGTGCACCTCTGCTTTTTGATAAATCATGGGAATGCCGCCTGCAACGACCCCGATAAAAAAATACAGCAATAGCATGGGATAGGATTCGATCAGATAGAGTAATGGCCTGGCAAGCAGAATCATCCCAACTCCCCCGCCAAGAGAAAACGTTATTAGAAAAATCAGACTGTTTTTTACATCCTTAAAAAAAGAACTTACAGATTCAATTAATTTATCATAAATGCCCAGAATCATTGCCATAGAACCGCCGCTCACTCCCGGTACCAGCATGGTTCCTCCTACGCAAAGTCCTTTCAGGGCTGTCGTTATTATATCCTTTGACATAGATATCTCCTACACATCTTTCCTCGTAACTGTTCCGTACCTCCACAGTTACTCTCATTTACTACTAATTTATTCGAAAAACGTGAATTTATACATATACCCGACAGCCAATTTTAGCAGAGCGTGTCTAAAAAATGATTTATTTTTTAGACACGCTCTGTATGATTATTTGAAAATGTGAATGGTACCTTTGTCATTCAGATTCTTAATCAGAGACAGCGTAATCGGAAATCCGAAGAGGCCAAAGACGCCTAAGACCTGCGCTCCCACGAACATAGACATCAATGTTACCAGGGGATGCAGCCCAACCTGGCTTCCAACGATTTTCGGTTCCAGAATATTACGGATTACCGTAACCACCAGATACACGCACAGCAGACCAATTGCCAGGGAGTAATCCCCCTGAATCGCTGTCAGGATCGTCCACGGTATCATGATGCCCCCTGTCCCCAGTACCGGGAGTATATCAAAGATTGAGATGAGAAATGCAATCAGGATTGCATTCTCTATCCGAAGAATCGAAAGACCGATGGAAAGTTCTAAAAACGTAATACACATAATCAGCGCGTAGGAACGAATACATTTAAACAACGTATTTATTACATAATCCTTGACCTCCAACGCCAGTTTTCTGGGTTTTTCTTTTAACTGCCTCAAGAGAAAACCCAACACCTTGTCATAATCGATGGCAAGGAAGAAGGTAGATATTACGGTAAATAATACGCGTATTAAAAATCCCGGAAGAGTGGATGCATAGTTGGAAACTGCTCCAATTACTTTCATGGACAGGCTGGAAATGCTCTCCCCAAGTGATTTCACCAGATTCATCGTAACTTCTTCCAGTGTGGAAACCAGTGACGGATCCAGCCTGGAGAGGGATTTCTCCAGTGTATCAATCGCTTCCATTAAAGAAGGCTCAATATCCTTAGCATAAAACTGCGGGATGTAAAAAAATAACTGCTGTATGGACGTAAACAGCCGGATTCCAATCAGAGTAAACAGCACCCCAATTACCGCATAAAACAATATTACCAGCAGTATCGCCGCCAGTGTCCGATTGACCCTGCATTTCTTGTTTAAAAAATTGATTGGTTTTTTAAGTATAAATGCAAACACAAATGCCATTAAAAAAGGGGCTATATAAGACAAACCATATTTAAGTACAACTACTACGATCGCCCCTATGATAAAACAATATATAAAATTAACAATAAACCTTTTTCTTTTTTCTATATCCATAGATAATAGGTCCTTCCTCGGATGGGGTAGTTATTTTATTCGAAAATGTCTGGGAGCCAGCCGGTAAACCAATACAAGTGCCACTGCAATATAGCATATGGTAAATGCCAGTACCGCCAATGTAAAACCGGTTCCTCCCGCTTCTATTCTAAGGCACATAAAGCAAATAAAATACATTGCACTGTTAATCGCTGTAAAAAACGGGTTTTTAATGTCCAGTCCCGTGGAATATGGCTGGAACACATAATACAGGAATAAATGATGTACGGTAAATAAAACTGCCAGCAGTAAGACCGATACCGAAAATGCAAGCAGATCAAGTGAAACAATTGGAGTCCCGCATAAAATGCAAAAAACTGCTGCCACAGCACATAACGCCAGTCCCACGGCGAGATTGTACAAGGATATCCTGATCAGCCTAATCTTAAAATTCTGCAGAATGGTACTTGGTTTCCGGTAGTATCCATACCGGAGGAGGCTGATATCACAATTATAAAACATTGCCCTGCAGGACTTATCACCAACTGACATGGCATACATGATAAAAACAAAGTACGGAAGTAACACACATAAATTCTCACTTAATTTTACTGCTGTGCTTTTATCGCTTACAAACAGGAAGATTCCTCCTGCAAGAATGACCGCTGTGATCGCCAGCCTGATATAAATAGGCCTGACCAGCTGCCGCCGGTGTCTGGCGAAGAAAATAGCGTTCATATACGCATATCCTTTTCGGTTCTGATATTTTGCTACCTTTTCCTGACTGATCTTGAGATCTTTTTCTTTCATTTCTACTTCCGCAAAGGAAGATTGCTTTGCCTGCTTCATTGCATCCGAAAATAGATATTTTAGTTCAATAGACTTACTGAGTTTATTTCCATATCCTTTGTATCCCCACATAATATAATAAAAACAGGCTGCTCCGATTATAGATGCAAGCAATACGAACACCGGATGGATGATAACCGGCGCCACGGCCTGAGGCAGGTGGAGAAAAAGCGGAATGTAAGCAGCTGCCAGAGAAAACAGAATCACTCCCCAGGCAAACCCCATGTTTCTGGATAACACAAACCCTTTTTTATCATATAGGTATACCTGTACAGCCTCTCCTATCATACGAAAAGAGATGAATAACAGCCACAGCCCCACCCCCTGAAGTACACTGCCTCCCGTCATACGGGCTGCAATCACAAGAAATGGGAGGTAATATACAAAAAAAGGAACATATTTCGAAAGCAATACCGCCTGCACATACCTTGCAGCATCCATCTGCATGTATTTAATGCAGGTGATCTTCTGCCTTGTAACCGAGAAAACCTGGCTGTCCTGTAACGGACCCAGAATGCAATTCATAAAAAATAATATATGCACCATCCATAAAAACTGCTCTCCCGGAGCCATTATCTGATTCTTCCCCATATACAGCATTGGTAATCCAACCATCGCTGCCAAATAAAGGCCTTTTCCCATAAAATTCACAAGCTGCATCAGAATCGCAATAACCACCGTCAGTACTTTCTTGACAGAATCCAGTCCATATACCTGATCCGGAATCATCTTACCGATCACCCAAAGGCGTTTTAAATAATACAGAAAAACATTTACCTGCATCACCGTTTTTAAATGAAAAATGATCTTGAATGTCTTAATCATGTTCCTCCCCATCCTGTAACAGCTCTATGATCCGGGTTTCAAAATCTTTGCTTTTTAACATCTCATGATCCAGCTGCTGCAGCCTCCCTTCGCTTAAAACTACAAGTTCATCGCAAAGGTCTGTAGCCAACTGTAAAATATGAGTAGAAAATATAATAATATGATCCTTCTTTATCTCCCGCAGGAGCTTCTTGATTTCCAGTGCCACTACCACATCAAAAGAAGTCAGCGGTTCATCCAGAAGAATCACCGGAGGCCTTGCAATAATAAAACACAGCATCTGTAATTTGTTCTTCATTCCATGGGAATATCCTTTGATCAGCCGGTTTCTGTCCTCCGGTTCTATTTTCACCATATCAAAATATGTATCAATTGTTATATCAGGATCTGCCCTGTCCTGATTTATTTCTATATAAAATTTCAAAAATTCATAGCCGGTGAGAAAATCCGGCAAAACCGGTGTGGAAAATACATATCCGATATGGTCTTGTTCCAGTGCTTCTAGCGTTCCGTCATCCCTGCGGATATTTGCTGTGCCGCTGTCCGGTTCTATTTCATCGCTCAAACAATTAAATAACGTAGTCTTCCCTGCTCCGTTTCTTCCAAGCAACCCATAAATTTTACCTTTTTCAAAACAAAAAGTACATCCTTTGAGAACCTCTTTATCTCCAAACGTTTTCCTGATCTGCTCTAACTGAAGCTCCATGCGCCCTCCTTTTCCTGTCCCTCTTAATTACTTAAATTTGGTCAAATGATAGCATGAAATCCTGTTTGCTTCAACAAAATTTAGTATATTTATAGTTTTTTAATAACTAAAGCAAAAAACCGGGTGCCGCAGCTGCCTGCTCACCCGGTTATCAAAATATTATTTTTATTAATAACTGCTTTTCAACTTACAGTTACGCCTGTTCCAATAATTCTTCTGCAACATTTCTGGCATATTCTTCACAAGCGCCACAGCAAAGGGATACATTTGTTTCATCCTGAATTTCTTCAAAGCTTGATGCCTTTTTTGCAACTGCTTCTTCCATCTCCCCTACTGTTACATTATAACAATTACAAACTATTTTATCTTTTTTCATGAGAATATCTCCTTTATTTTCCAAATTAATATCGATAACTATTATCGATATATCTAATATAATATATTCTATAGAAAATGTCCAGAGATTTTTTTATTTTTTCTAATACTACAGCGAAGGTTTTGTCATGTTCTATTAAATGCATTATATTGGGGTTTCGCTGAGGAAGGACGCTTTGTGGATGGAGGTAGTGTACGGAAAGAGAAGGGGGCGGACCAGGACATTGGTTTGGAAGGCTTACCGCAGAACTGGCATTTTCTAACCTTCCCGAAGCCCTTTTTGGCGGCACGCGGGCATTCGCTCCGAAATCCTGATG